>Ga0255052_10000001_pt1 | contig 215304 bp, 198 predicted proteins | sample JV7_2_21_MG_FD_188632 | JGI IMG/M metagenome (GOLD analysis project Ga0255052, IMG submission 188632) | Seawater microbial communities from Jervis Inlet, British Columbia, Canada - JV7_2_21 | ecosystem: Environmental > Aquatic > Marine > Inlet | place: Canada: British Columbia | collected...
GTACTACGTATCGATGAAACTTGTGAATTCTTCGAGTGGTTTGCGGGTGATGTCGGGCACGCGCGCGTCGTCCGCCGGATAACCCACTACGAGGAGGAGAAAGGGCCGTTCGCTTTTTGGTCGTCCCAGGATCTCATTGAGAAATTTCATCGGACTCGGTGTGTGCGTGAGCGTCGCAAGGCCAGCCATGTGCAGCGCGGTTATCAGTATCCCGGTGGCCAGGCCCGTCGATTCGGACGGGTAATAGTGTTTCACTTTGCGTCCGTCGGGCAGTTCGCCGAACTTCTGCAAAAAGACCGCGATCAGGTACGGTGCCGTTTCCAGGAAGGGTTTATTGTCGTCGGTACCGAGTGGTTCCAGCGCCGCAAGCCATTCTTCAGAAGCACGGTGAGTGTAAAACTCCCGCTCCTCGACTTCGGCCGCTTGCCGAATCTTTCTCTTGGTTTCCGCTCCGCTGACAACCGCGAAATGCCACGGTTGTAAATTGGCGCCGCTTGGCGCCGTGTTCGCCGCCCTGAGTGCTGTCTCAATAATGTCTCTTGGCACCGGCCGGTCGGAAAATTCTCGAACTGTACGACGCCGATTAACGTCCGTGTAGAAATCGTTCAGGCGTTTTCGCATTTCTTCGACGGGGTATTCACGGTACTCGTCAAGCGGAATGGTCGGGTAGCGAGTCACGACGGGTGGTCTCGTTCACCCAGCTTTTGCAGGACACTCCACCCTGGCCCGTCTTCTTCTGACACGGCCCTGCCACGCATCGATATCCTTGCTTCGTGCACTGATTCCGGGTCCCCCGAGACCAGTGGGTGCCATGCGGGAAGCTCCTGTCCATTCGCCCGACGACGGTAGGCACAGGTGGCCGGCAACCACTGGAAAGCCTCCGGATTGTCCACCGCCAGCACGAGGCACTCTGACACACGCCTCGCGCGCGCCGCGTAGTCGGTGCAGCGGCAGGTGTCGACATCGAGCAGGCGACAGGCGATGTCCGTGTAGTAAACCTCGCCGGTATCTTCGTCCTCCAGCTTGTGCATGCAGCACAGCGCACAGCCGTCACAGAGGGACTCCCACTCCTCGCTCGACAGCTCACCCAGAGATTTGCGTTTCCAGAATTGATCCGTCATCGTGCCGTACCAGTGATCCAACAAGGTGATATCGATGGTTTCAGAACAAACCAGATGATCCCAGACAAGGCGCAGTCTGCAGGAAATGGCCAGTCCTTTTCAAGGACTGCAACGCTGTATTGGATCATCTGGTTTGTTCCCTTCGGGCGAGTCGTCAAGCGGTCGCCCGCTGTGTTGCGTCTTTTGGCAAGGCCGCGCCCTTGCCGGCGAGACCCGCCTTGCGCTCGACCGCTTGACGACTCGCTGAACTTTTCGATATCACCTTGTTGGATCACAGGCGACACTGAGCGTCGAATATCCACATGAAAGCGGTGTTTCTCGACTGGGCAACCATGGGTCCGGGCCTCGATGTCAGCCAGCTTCGCGCTTTGTTGCCCGACCTCGAGATGTTTGACGTCACAGAGGCTCGTGATGTCGCCGCCCGTATACGCGATGCGGAATTTGTATTTGCGAACAAGATTCGGCTGACCGATGAGCTATTGAACGATTGCTCCACGTTGCGTTTCATTGGCCTGACCGCAACCGGGACCGACAACGTTGACCTCAATGCCGCCCGGCGGCACGGCGTCGCAGTCTGCAATATCCGTGCATACTGCACACAATCCGTAACCGAGCATGTATTTGCCTGCCTCCTCAGCCTGACGCATAGCATCGATCGATACGCAATGGATGTACGCGCTGGCGAGTGGCAAAAGTCCGATGACTTTTGTCTCCTGATCCATCCGATCCGGGAACTGTCGGCGATGACGCTTGGTATCGTCGGCTACGGGAAACTCGGCAAGGGCGTGGCGGCAGCTGGTGCCGCATTTGGCATGCAAGTCATCGTTGCAGCGCGCGCTGGCACGAACGATGTTGCAGACGACAGGGTGTCATTCGACGAGCTACTCACCCGCTCGGACGTGATCTCTTTGCATTGCCCGCTTAACGCCAACACCCGCGGACTATTCGGCGCCGCTGAATTTCACAGGATGAAGAGTCACGCGATACTCATCAATACAGCACGCGGCGGACTGGTTGATTCGGCGGCCCTTGCCGACGCGCTCGGCAGCGGACAAATCTCAGCGGCAGCGATCGATGTGCTCGCTGATGAGCCACCCGTCCGAGGTGATCCTTTGCTGGACTACGACGGCAACAACCTGATTTTGACGCCTCACATTGCATGGGCAACCGACGAAGCGCGTCAGGCGGCGATCGACGAACTTGTCGCAAACCTCAGGGCGTTCTTTGATGGCGGCGATCGCAATCGCGTTGTCTGATCAGGCGCCGATTATCTGCCGCGCCCATTGCACGATCTGACGCACGCGGGGTGAACCGAGGTCGTAGGCCTCATCGAACGTTACCCAGCGCCACTCATGATGTTCCGGCTGACCGGTTTCCGGCGAAAGCCCCATTTCGACAGCTTCCGTTCGAGTGATTGCGATGTAATACCTAGCGACTTTGCCGCGGCTGTAGGGGCCCGTTTCGAAGTAACGATCACCCCAGTCAAATCCAAGGTCCACAATGCCCGTTTCTTCCTGGACTTCACGAAGAGCCGCCTGCATGGGCTCTTCGCCCTGCTCCCGGATGCCCTTCGGAAAATCCCAGTGATGGAACGCACGCAACATTAACGTCACCCAGCCTTGCTCCGCCTGTCGCGCAACGACTACGCCGCAGGAAAGCTTCTGCTCCGTCATGCAGCCCACCGCAGTACGTCTGCAGGGGCAGCGTTTACCGCTCCACGCGCTGCAAAGAACCCGCTGATACAAACGAGCAGTACGCCCGCGGTCAGGCCCACCACCCACACCAGCGGATTGAATTCGTAAGGCAACTGAAAGAGCTGCACGGCAACAACGGCGGCAAGAATCGAAGCGCCCGCCGACGCAAGCACACCCGCTGCCAGCCCCAGGGCTGCAAACTCGGCCATAACACCGAAGAATACTGTTCGTCGGCGCGCGCCTAACGCACGCAACATTGCGCTTTCGAAACGTCTCTCATCGATCGTGGATTGAACGGCTGCAAACAAGACCGCGATTCCCGCGGCCAGCGTAAACACGAACACGGCCTGCACGGCAAGGCTGGCTTTCTCGATGATGCCACGTACCTGCTGCAGGATTGAGTCAAGATCGATGACGGAAATGCTTGGATAGGTACGGACCAGTTTGACCAGCATCGGCTGCTGTTCTTCTGCGAGTCGCATGCTCGATATGTACGTTGTCGGCATGCCGTCCAGCGCGCCCGGCGACAGGACGATAAAGAAGTTGGGTTGAAACGAATCCCAGTTCACTTTGCGAATACTCGCAATTCGGGCTTCGACGTCGCGACCCGCAACGAAGAAATTGATGCGATCACCGATCGCTAATCCGGCGTTAGTCGCGGATTCCTCCTCAATCGAAACCAGCGGCGGACCAGGATAGTCGGGCGGCCACCACTCGCCCTCCAGCAACTCATTGCTGGCACTCATCTCGGAAGTCCAGGAGAGGTTGGCTTCGCGATTGGCCAGCCAGCGACCGTCTTCATTCGGATAGTCTCGCTCCTTGACCGACTCGCCATTGATCAATGTCATGCGTGCCCGCACCAGCGGCGTGAATGTCGGTACGACTACCTCGTTTTGTTGAAAAAATTCGCCCAGCGACTCGACCTCACCAGGTTGAATGTTAATAAGGAAATGATTGGGTGCATCCGCGTCGAGAGTCTGCCGCCATCCTTCGAGCAGATCCGTTCTGACAAGCGTGAGCAACAACAATACGGTCAGGCCAAGGCCGAAGGCCACAACCTGAACTGCGCTGTCACGCCCGCGGCGCGCAACGTTCGCGAGGCCATAGCGCCACGCAACACCAACACCGGACCGAAATCGACCAATCACGGCGACGAGCCCGCGACCAACCAGGTACAGCGCCGCGGCAATCACGAGGATGCCACCTATGAGAATGACCAACATGCGCGGATCACCAACCGAGCGGTACAGCAAGGCAGCAACCGCCGCGAGCGACAAGCCTGCCACCAACAGTTGCGACGGTGCAGGCGGCATCGCATCGTGGCGCAGCACACGTAACGGTGGCGTATTCTTGAGCTGAATCAACGCCGGTAGTGCGAACCCGAGTAATAAGACCAGGGCGCTGCCGCTTGCCAGCACGACCGGCCGCAGCCCGGGATTCGGCAGGTCGCTTGCGATCAGATCGACCAGGATGAGCGACAGTATTTCTTCGGCGGCATAACCGGCTACGCTACCCACAATCACGCCGAGTATGCCCAGAAGCGTCAGCTGTATGAGTGCGACGGCGATAACGAATCGCTGGGTCGCGCCGAGACTCTTCATTAGCGCAACGGAATCCATGCGTCGGTGTGCATACCGTCGCGCCGACATCGCAACGGCAACCGCGCTCAGGAGCAGGCTGATCACGGCCGTGAGTGAAAGAAACCGCTGCGCCCGATCGGCCGCATTGTACGCGCGCTCACTGCTTTCTTCCTGGCTGCGAATCCGTACGGACTCCGGTAGTTCGTCCTGGATGGCGTCATTGAATTCGGAAACAGCCGATTCCTCTCCTGCAACCAGCAAGGCATAGCTGACGCGACTGCCCTCACCAATTAATCCACTGCGCGAAATATCCGCATCATTCATCAGGAGCGACGGCGCGAGCGAGGAGAATCCGATCGATTGATCGGGGCGGTAGGTCAGCACCGCAGAGACGAGGAGCTCAAGCTCTCCCACGGTCAGTCGGTCACCAACGTCCGCGCCGACGCGTGCGAGTAAAGCGCCGTCTGCCCATATTTCGCCCGCTGCCGGAACGCCGTCAACTTCGCGTTGTTCGCCGAACAGTTGATCGGACACACGTACTGCGCCACGCAGTGGATAACCGTCGCTCACGACCTTGATCGTGGCCAGGGCGCTGGCCTCCCCAGCGAATACCACCGATGGAAAAGACATCGTCTCAGCGGTGTCGAGTTCGAACTGCCGCGCAAGCTCGCTCCATTCCAGAGGCACCGGTTCCTGTGAACGAAGTCGCAGGTCCGCGGCAAGTACCTCGTTAGCCTGGCGCGCTACGGCCTTGCCGATGCGATCTGTCAGAAAGCCCACCGCTGTTAGCGCGCCTACTGCCAGACTCACCGCAGCAAGCAGCACCAGCACTTCGGCCGAGCGCAGCTCCCGACCGAAGCTCCGCAGTGCGAATACGATTGCTCTCACGGGTTCGCCCCGCTGTCGCTCTCCAGTCGCCCGGCGTCGAGCGCAATGACTCGATCACAGCGTTCCGCAAGGCTGCTGTCATGGGTGACCAGAATAAGCGTCGTCGATGATCTCCGATTGAGTTCGAACATGAGCTCCATGATGTTGGCGCCTGTACGGCTATCGAGATTGCCCGTGGGCTCGTCGGCGAACAGTACGGCCGGTTCGGTCGCGAACGCCCGCGCGATGGCAACGCGCTGCTTCTCACCACCCGACAATTGCGAGGGATAGTGGCTCCAGCGGTCCGCGAGCCCCACTTGCTCGATGATCCTGCGTGCAGCCGCCCTGGCATCGCCATGACCTGCCAGCTCCAGCGGCAGCATGACATTCTCCAACGCATTCAGCGACGGCACGAGGTGAAACGACTGGAATACGAAGCCGACGCTCTCGGCACGCACGCCGGCGCGTCCGTCCTCGTCCAGGTCGGACAGGTTGGCGCCATTCAGTACAACGTGCCCGGCGGACGGCAAATCCAGGCCGGCCAGCAAAGCCAGCAGTGTGGACTTACCAGCCCCCGATGGCCCGACCACGGCCACCGACGCGCCGGCAACAATTCGGAAACTGACGTCCGAAAGAATGGTCAGATTCCCTTCAGGGCTGCTAACCTGTTTGCTAACACTGTTGGCCTCTAGTACCACATCCTTTTCGACTAACTGATTTTGCATGCGAAGACTTTTAACTCTTATTGTTTTATTGATGGCTGCCAATGCGCAGGGTAACGGCTCACCGACGGTTCTGGTGTTTGGCGACTCATTGAGTGCCGGATTCGGTATTGACGTTGACCGTTCCTGGACCGCTTTGTTGCAGTCACGCCTCGTAAAGCTAGGGTACGAACATCGCGTCGTGAACGCCAGCATCAGTGGTGAAACGACCGAAGGCGGTGCCACCCGTATCGAAGCTGCGTTGAACACCTTTGCTCCTGAGCTGATTATCCTCGAGCTTGGCGGCAACGATGGCCTGCGCGGCTTTCCGCCGGCACGAATAAAAAGCAATCTGGAGAAGATTATCCAGCAGTCGAAGGCGTCCGGTGCCGCTGTGGTACTACTGGGCATTCGCATACCGACGAATTACGGCCCGCGCTATACCGAGGCTTTCGACGCCGTCTACCGCGACGTAGCCAGCGACCTCGACGTGAAGTGGATCGAGTTTTTCATGGCCGGTGTCGCGATGAATGACGAATTGCTGCAGTCAGATCGCATCCATCCCAATTCCGCAGCACAGCCCATCCTGCTCGACAATGCCTGGCCGATTATCAGCACCGCACTCGACGATGCGTTATGATTTTGAGTCGCGCTTGCGCATTACAGCCATAACACCGCAGCAGAGGGAAATCTGATTTTGGACAAACCGTGGCTCAAATCCTATCCGGCCGGCATGCCAGCAGAGGTACCGACGCCGCCATTTCGTTCAGTTCGCGACTTGTTCGAACACGGTTTTTCCGAATATCCGGACAATGCGGCATACACCAACATGGGCCGCACCCTTACTTATGCAGACCTCAACGGGCTGTCGATGCGCTTTGCATGCTATCTGCAACAAACCGTCGGGCTGACCCGAGGTGAACGCGTCGCGATCATGTTGCCAAATATCCTTCAATACCCGGTCGTACTTTGCGGGATTTTTCGCGCCGGCCTTGTGGCTGTCAACGTCAATCCCTTGTATACCGCCCGGGAGCTCGAGCACCAGCTAAAAGACTCGGGGGCAAGGTGCATCGTAATTCTCGAAAATTTTGCGCACGTCCTTGAAGACGTCATTGCGGACACTGATGTCGATCGCGTTGTCACGACCGGGATCGGTGACCTGCTCAGTTGGCCGAAAGGCACCATGACCAACTTCGTGCTGCGCTACATCAAGAAAGCGATACCTGCCTACCGCCTTGCCAATTGCATAACACTGAAAGGGGCCTTTAAGGCCGGCGCCAACAAGACGCTACAGCCCGTCGACATCGGATTCGCCGATATTGCTTTCCTGCAATACACGGGCGGCACGACCGGTGTTTCCAAAGGGGCCATGCTGAGTCATCGCAACATGGTATACAACGTTCAGCAAACCATTACCTGGCAGGCCGACGCCTACGATGGCTTACAGTCGATAGTGGCGATTACGGCTTTGCCGCTGTACCACATCTTTTCGTTACAGGGTAACTGCCTCACCGTCATGGCGCAGGGCGGACTGAATGTCCTCATTACCAATCCTCGCGACTTCGAAGGCTTCGCCAAAGAGATGGCGAAGTACGAGTTCAGTATTTTCACCGGCGTGAACACGATGTTTGCTGCCCTGATGAATACGCCCAGCTTCAAGGATATCGATTTCAGCCACCTGCGAGTTTGCATCGGCGGTGGCATGGCCGTGCAGCCAGCCGTTGCCAAGGACTGGAAGAAAGCTACCGGTAATACGATCCTGCAGGGTTATGGCCTTACGGAAACGTCGCCCGCCGCAATCGTCTGTCGAATCGATTCCGAATTCACCGGCACCATCGGCCTGCCCATTCCGTCGACAGAAGTCTTTATCGCAGGCGACGACGGCAACACGCTGCCAAGCGGCGAAGTCGGTGAGATCTGCATCAAGGGACCGCAGGTCATGGAGGGTTATTGGCAACGCCCGGCCGAAACCGCCGAAGTGATGTTCCCCGGTGGCTGGCTGCGGACCGGCGACGTCGGGCGTATGGACGATGACGGCTACCTGTTCATCGAGGATCGCAAGAAGGACATGATCCTCGTATCCGGCTTCAACGTTTACCCTAATGAAATCGAGAATGTCATCGTTGAACTCGACGGTGTACTGGAGGCTGCGGCCATCGGTATCCCGCACGAACGCTCAGGCGAAATCGTAAAGGTCTTCGTCGTGCGCACCGACAACACGATCACGGAACAGGACATACGCGATCATTGCCGTAAAAACCTGACTGGCTACAAGTGCCCCAAGGTCATTGAGTTTCGTGACGACCTGCCGAAGACCAACGTCGGGAAGATTCTGCGGCGCGCGTTGCGCGACTGAGTCAATTTCTAATGCGTCGTTATGCGCCGTACGACTGCCAAGAGAACCGCATGAAAAATCTAAAGGTTGCGACGTTGCTACCCACCTTGTTGCTTGCCGCCGTTGTCGGCGCGGCCGTGCCCAAGCCGCTCGACCCGTTAATGGTTGCACCGCATATCTATGAGCTGGACTTTGAAAACGAGAAGGTCCGCGTACTTCGGCAGACAGTTCGTGCCGGCGAGACTCAACCTGTACACGCACACCCGGACCGGGTCATGGTTTATCTGCAATCCTGTGCCTGGCTCGAAGACGATGGTGAGGGCGGCGAACGCATGCGGTTGTACAAGATTGGCGAGGCCGTCTGGATGCCGGCGGAGAGTCATGGTGGGACGAAAATCGATGTCGTTCAGGAATGCAGAATCCTCGAAATCGAAATTCTCTAACCCACCACCCACCACCTCTAAGATGGCGCCGATCACGGGGAAATCTTGCTCGCTCCGCGCTTCGCGAAGTCGCTTCACAAGACATCCCCGCACTCACCGCCATCGTCCGCATCGTGCTGTCGTAGGCGAGTGGACAAGATGTTTGTACCCGGAGGGCATCAAATTGGCGAGACCTAAAGCGAGCGTAAGCGAGACAGTCCGCCAACAAAGCATGCTACGTGCCCTAGGGGCATCGGCCGCTTGCCTGTCCTGCATGGTGGGTGGTGGGTTAGAGGTGATACTGCGGACTTAATTCGTGGACAGCGTCCACGAGTACGCCGAGATGATCGGGGTTGATGTCCGGCGTTATGCCGTGACCGAGATTGAAAACATGGCCAGGTCCGCTGCCGTAACTCGCCAGCGTATCCGCCACGCCCTGTCGGATTATCTCCGGATTCTCGCGCAGTGTTGCCGGATCGAGATTGCCCTGTAGCGCAACCTTATCCTCGACGTAACGTCGGGCTGTCGCGAGATCCGTCGTCCAGTCCACGCCCAGCGCGTTACATCCCGTGTCCGCCATGTCGGAAAGCAGCTCGCCGGCGCCCTTGGTGAACAGTATCACCGGGATCGGTTCTGCGCCCTTGTCACCCGCAAGGTTGTCGACGATGGTCTGCATATTGGCGAGCGAGAATCGTCGATAGTCGTCCGGTGCCAGCGCCGAACCCCAGGTATCGAAGACCATGATGGCCTGCGCGCCCGCGTCGATTTGTGCATTGAGGTATTGCACGGTTGTCTCGGTGACGACGTCCAGCAGCCTGAGCAGCGCTGTCGGGTCCTCTTTGGCAAGTCCTTTGATCGTCGCGAAATCGCGGCTGGAGCGCCCTTCTACCATGTACGTTGCGACCGTCCATGGGCTACCTGCAAAGCCTATCAGCGGCACCTCGCCGTCAAGGACCTGGCGAATCGTACTCACCGCTTCGAAAACGTAGCCAAGCTCCGAGCCGACGTCGGGCACGGATAACTTGCGGATGTCCGCGGCATTCTGCACAGGCCGTTTGAATCGCGGCCCTTCACCGGTCTCGAAATAGAGACCGAGCCCCAACGCGTCCGGCACGGTGAGAATATCGGAAAACAGGATCGCCGCATCCAGCTTGAAGCGGCGCAACGGTTGCAGCGTAACCTCACATGCAAGCTCGGCATTCCGGCACAAGCTCATGAAGTCGCCCGCCTGCGCGCGAACCTCGCGATATTCGGGCAGGTAACGGCCGGCCTGGCGCATGATCCAGACCGGTGTACGGGCAGTGGGCTCACGCCGCAGCGCACGCAGGAACAGATCGTTACGAGACACGATCATCAGGCGCCGAGCTCCGCAGCGATCGAGTCCTGCATCGCCTCGGCAGCTGCGCGTGGCTTCTCTGCGTCGCGAATAGGCCGGCCGACAACGATGTAATCAGCGCCGTTCGAAAACGCGGTCTCGACCGTCACTACGCGTTTCTGGTCGCCCATCGGTTTGTTATCGACCGGACGAATACCGGGGGAGATAACGAGGAGCTTGTCATCGATGTGTTCGCGTAACTTCGGCACCTCGAGTCCCGATGAAATCACGCCGTCGCACCCTGATTCCAGCGCCCGCCTCGCGCGCGAGAGCACGAGCGACTCCAGGTCACAATCAAAACCGAGATCGTCGAGATCTCCACGATCCAAACTTGTCAGCACGGTTACGCCAAGCACTTTGAGGCTGTCGCCCTTGCTTGCCGCTGCAGCCTCCATGATTGACTGGTTGCCGTGCACGGTGACGAATGAAGCGCCACGATCTTTGAGCGAGCGCACAGCGGAGCCGACCGTTGCGGGTATGTCGAAAAACTTGAGATCGCAGAACACCTTCTTGTCGCGTGCCAGCATCCAGTCGAGTAGCTCGAAATACTCGCCGCTCATCATCAGCTCCAGTCCGATCTTGTAGAACGTCACGGCGTCACCCAGCTCCTGGGCCAGGGACTTCGCGCGATCACAATCGGGCACATCCATCGCAAAGATAAGCCGGTCTCTAATGGGAATGTCTTTGTGCTTCACACGCGCTCCTTGTTACCGCGGCGCATTCCAGTGTCCTCGTGTGCTGCAATCGCATAGCGGTCTGTCATCCCCGCGATATAGTCCGCAACAATACGTGCCCTGGCCGCTCCGTCCAGGCTGGTGGCGGCATCCGCGAACTCCGGCGGCATCCTCCGCACATTCTCTGAATAGGCCGCAAACAGATCGCGAATAATGACCTGCACTCTTTTTGTCATCTCGAGTTTTTGTTCGTGGCGGTACAAATGTTTGTTTAAGAACGCCTTCAGCGACATGTGTAGCTCATACACGCCATCCGACATCGACACCAGCGGCTTGCCGGCGTCGCGCACATCTTCGATAGATGCGGGCCGTGCTATCTCAGTACGTCGGCGTGTCTCCTCGATCAGGTCCGTAACAACAGTGCCAATCATGCGACGCATTATTTCGTAGATAAGTCGACGATCCTCGAGCTCAGGATACAAATCTTGCACCGCCAGGAAATGCGACTCGAAGAGCGGCTGCTCGCGAAGTTGTTCGAGACTCAAGAGGCCGGCACGAAAGCCATCGTCAACATCGTGATTGTTGTAGGCGATGGCATCGGCGACGTTCGCGAGCTGCGCCTCGAGGCCAGCTTGTTTTCGCTGTAGAAAGCGTTCGCCGACATCGCCCAACTCACGTGCGTTACGCGCTGAACAATGCTTGAGTATTCCCTCGCGGGTTTCGAACATGAGGTTCAACCCGGGGAACTCAGCGTATTTGGCTTCCAGTACGTCAACGACTCGCAACGACTGCAGGTTGTGTTCGAAACCGCCGAAGTCGCGCATGCATTCGTTGAGCGTATCCTGCCCGGCGTGCCCAAACGGTGTGTGGCCGAGATCATGAGCCAGGCAAATCGCCTCGGTTAGTGGTTCGTTGATATTAAGCGCAACGGCTACAGTGCGGGCTATCTGCGATACCTCGAGAGAATGCGTCAGGCGCGTGCGGTACAGATCGCCCTCGTGATTAACGAACACCTGGGTCTTGTAGACCAGGCGCCGGAAACCCGTAGAGTGAATGATGCGGTCGCGATCCCGTTGATACTCACCACGGTAGGCGGCGCGTGGTTCATCGTATTTTCGGCCGCGACTCTCGGATTCATCGGCGGCGTATGGCGCGAGGCCGGCTGCGGTCATCAATCGCCGTTCCCGATCAACTCGTGCAACCTTTCCTTGTCATAGTCTGCCGTTACGAAAGCCTCTCCAAGTGAGCGCAATAGTACGAAGCGCAGCTGCTTTTGCTGCACTTTCTTATCCATGCCCATCGCATCCAGCCACTTCTTTATAGAAATTGGTGGCGGCTGAATTGGCAGCCCGGCCGCGGCAAGCAGGTCTTTCAGACGTTCCTGGTCGCGTACCGCAATGTCGCTCAATTCGGCGGCCATGAGCATGCCGGCTGCCACAGCCTCGCCGTGCAACCACTCACCGTAGCCGAGACAATGTTCGACCGCGTGTCCAAAGGTATGCCCGAAATTCAATATCGCGCGCCTGCCGGACTCGCGTTCGTCTTCGGCGACCACTTCGGCCTTCAGTTTGCACGAGCGTTGAATGGCGTACGCGAGTGCCGCCGTATCTTTCTCGAGCAGGGCCGCCATATTCGCTTCGAGCCACGCGAAGAACTCCGTGTCACAAATGACGCCGTACTTAATCACCTCGGCAAGGCCCGCCTTGAGTTCGCGTGCGGGCAACGTATTCAGAGTATCCGTATCGACGAGAACGAGTTGCGGCTGATGGAAGGCGCCGATCAGGTTTTTTCCTTTATCGTGGTTGACTCCGGTCTTGCCGCCAACCGAAGAGTCGACCTGCGCCAGCAAGGTTGTCGGTACTTGCACGAAGGCGACGCCGCGCATGTAACAGGCGGCCGCAAATCCGGCGATGTCGCCAACAACGCCACCGCCAAGTGCAATCACCGTTGTGTCCCGATTAGCGCCCGTTGCCACCAGTTGATCCAGAACGGTCTGCATTGTGGCAACCGTTTTATACGACTCGCCGTCCGGAAGATTGATGCTCGAGACGCTGCGATCGGCCAGGTTTGGCTTGAGCATGTCAAGATAAAGCGGCGCCACGGTCTCATTGCTGACAACCAGGCAGTCGGACCCAAGAACGTAATCGCCAACGTCGAAATCGCCGTTCAGCAAGCCACGCCCAATGACGATCGGATAGCTCCGCTCGCCCAAATCCACCGAGATTGTCTGATACATCGACATTTCTTAAGGTTACCGCAAACGGGTCGATACGGGGCGTTTGTACCCCGGGGCCCCTCAGCTAACTTTCTCGATAATCTCGTGCGCCACAGAATGAACCTTGCGACCGTCCGTCTCGACGATGAGGTCGGCGATCTCCCGATACAGGGGATCACGCTCCAGCAGCAGCGCCTCAAGAATTTCACGCCGGTCGCCGTTTTCCAACAACGGTCTCTCGCGGCTCTTGTTGGTGCGCGATAACTGCTGCTCGGCTGTTGTGTAGAGGTAGACCACGAAGCCGCGGCCGCCAAGACGGCTGCGGCTCTCCGGATCGATAATCGCACCACCACCCGTTGCCAACACAACACCATCGATGTTCGTAAGATCATCGATCACGGCCGCCTCGCGCTTGCGAAACCCGGCCTCGCCTTCTTTCTCAAAAATGAAGGCTATGTCAACGCCTGTTCGCGATTCGATTTCGTCGTCACTGTCCATGAATGACCGGTGCAACGTTCGCGCAAGCTGCCGCCCAACGGCCGACTTGCCGGCACCCATCGGGCCAATCAGGAATATATTCTTCGGGTGTTTCATCAGTGACTGGATTTCTTACGGAACGTCATCTCTGGAGAAAAACGAAAGCCAACCCGAAGGTTGGCTTTCAACTTTTTCTAAAGAAATAAGAGCCTAATAAACGGTAGCGCCTTCCTCAAGAATGCGCGGCGTTACGAAGATCAGCAGTTCGGCCTTGTTGTCCAGGCGCTGCTTGCTCTTGAAAAGGTTGCCGGCAAACGGAATGTCGCCAAGGAACGGTACCTTCTTGATCGTCTCCCGACGCTCGGTTTCGTAGATACCGCCCAGCACCACGGTCTGACCGTCGGCCACCAGAACCTGGGTTTCGACGGAGCGAGTATCGATACTGGGTACCGTGCCGCCAAGACCACCCGTCGAAATAATTTCGCCGACATTGTCCTTGCTCACCCTGAGATCCATGATGATGTTGTTGTCCGGCGTGATTTGCGGAGTAACAACCAGCTCCAGAACGGCCTCTTTAAACTGAATCGTCGTGGCACCTGAAGACGCCGACTGCTGGTATGGAATCTCCACACCCTGCTTGATCGTGGCTTCTTTCTGGTTGGCCGTAATTACGCGCGGCGTCGATACAATCTCACCGCGACCTTCCGCTTCGAGGGCAGTCAGCTCGAGATCGACGAGATAGTCATTCTCAAGTACCGCCAGCGAGAAACGACCAGCTGCGTCAGCGATCGGCACGGTAACATTGTAACGATCCTGCAGCGCCGGATACTCGAGCAAGATGTTGCTCGTCGGATCGGCCAGATTCTCGAGGTAGGAATCGATTATGTTATCGGTACCGGCACCTGTACCCGAGATGGTCGTAAGGCCGGTGTTGCTCTCATTGAACGCAGTTACGCCCAATCGGACACCAAGATCGCGACTGAAGTCATCGTTAACGACAACGATGCGCGACTCGATCAAGACCTGCTTGATCGGAATGTCGAGCGTACGAACCAAGCGACGTATGCTCTGCAGGCTTTCAGCCGTGTCCTGAACGAGAAGCGTGTTGGTGCGCTCGTCAACACCCACGCTGCCGCGTTCCGACAACATCGGGTTGCCGCCGCTTGCTGCGGTAATCAACGCTGCGAGATCAGCCGCCTTGGCGTAGTTCACTTGCAGGAACTCTGAGTACATTGGTTCCAGTTCGCTAATCGCGGCCTTGGCTTCCAGGTCCGCTGTTTCGCGTGCTGCAATTTCTTCGGCCGGCGCAACCATGATGACGTTGCCGTTCTGGCGCATGTCCAGACCCTTGGTTGTCATCACGATATCCAGTGCCTGATCCCATGGGACATTGCGCAGGCGCAGCGTAACGTTACCCTGCACTGTGTCGGAGACGACAATGTTCTTACCGGATGTTTCAGCCAGTAATTGCAATACGGCGCGTGTTTCGATGTCCTGGAAGTTCAGCGTCAAACGCTGACCTTCGTATTCCTTGGTCTCCGAGAACAAGCTGGACTCTTCCTGACCTTCTTCCGGCGCAGGATTGATTTCGATCGTGAACTCATTATCCGACTGATAAGCAAGCTGCTCATACTTGCCATCGGCGGAAATGACGATGCGCGAATCGAGGTTCGTGCGTAGCGTGTCTACTGTCGTAACAGGGGTCGCAAAGTCCATAACGTCGAGACGCCGCATTAGCTCGGCCGGCAGGCTCGTATCTTTAAAGACAGCAACGACGCGGCCACCTTCCTGACGAATATCAACCGGCGTCGACGGGTCCGTAAGGTTGACGATGACACGCCCACCGCCGTCACGTGTGCGACGAAAATCAACGCTCGAAATTGAACGGCTGCCAGGTGCGGCGTAGGAGCGAGTATCGGATGCGGGCGCGCTGGCGAACTGGGTAGTATCAGCGCTGTACTCATCCCCGCCACCCAGGGTGACGATTACCATGTTTCCGCTGCGGCGAGTCTGGTACTCAACCATGGAACCCAGGTTAAGTACGACGCGCGTTCGGCCATTTGCTTCGGCCGTCAACACCGTATCCAGTGGTCCCAGATTCACATCACGGCGTCGTGAGCTTAAGCCCAGCGCCGTGTCCGGCAGGTCGAGTGCAATCCTGGCCGGATTTTCGATCGTGAACGCCAGCGGCTCAGGCGCCGTATCACTCATGATCAGCCTCAGCTCGACGCGCTGGCCGGGCAAGCTCTGTACCTGAATGTCCTGCAGCCGATTGCCTTCCTGTGCGCTAGCGGTCGCGCCCAGGAAAAACAGCAATGCTGCCTGTGCCAATGCGGCCAGCTTCAACACCGTCAAGCGGTGACCGACCGTCGGTTTCATTTTGAGCATCATTCCAATTACTCCCAGTTCCATTCAGGTGTCAGTCTGCTAGACCAACCGCGGCATCTCTTTCGATGTAGCCGCCGATTCCATCAGAAATAATTTCCACCAGAGCTATTTCTGATTCAGAAATTTCCGTGATTCTTCCGTCATTTTGTCCCACGAAATTGCCGGGTACGACGCGGTGAATCAAACCGTCTGCTGTTCGCACAAGGCCATACATCGTGTCACCGAGGTGCATTGTTCCAACCATGCCCAACGTATCCAGCGGAAAGCTTTCGAGGTATTCACGGCTACGATCAAGATCCGGTCGCGCACCGCCAGTTCCACCGGCCGACTGCGGCGTATCTGGCACGAACGGTGAGCGCATGCCTTGTGCATCGGCGATATAGGTAAATACTTCGTAAGGCGTGATTTCCGGTAATGGCTCAATGCGGCCACCTGGTTTCGCTTTGGTGTCATTGATGTACCGATCGAGATCGTCCATGTCGCCCCCGCATGCTGCGAGTGCGAACGCTGACAGGATCAGAATCAAGCCGTGTTTAATTGTCAGAGAAGCGCGCATTATCACTCTGCCTCCTCGTCAAGATAACGGTAGGTCTGAGCGGTAACTTCAATGCTCAGGTTGTCGAAGACCGTTGCGTCCTCTTGCGTGATGTTGATGTCATGCAACGTCACGATTCGAGGCAGCGCGGCAATACCGCTCACAAAATTTCCGATCTCGTGGTAACCGCCCGTCAGACGTATCTTGATGGGCTTCTCCGCATAAAAGTCTTTGGGAATCTCGCCCTGCGGAACAAACAGCTTTTCCTGCAATCCAGCGGCAAGTCCTGTTTGTGAAATATCAACGATCAGGCTGGGTATCTCGGTCTTACCCGGAAGTTGCCTGAGCATCGTGCCGAAAGACTGTTCGATCTGCACGAGCTGTGCCTTATAAGCATCGTAGTTCGCTGCTTTGCGCTGTTTGTTCTCGAACGTTACCCGAAGCTGTTGCTCTTCTTCCTGTACACGATCCAGCTGCGGCGCCTTGTCTTTGACAATGAACCAATAAATACCAAGGCCGACAACGACCGCAAATGCGAGAGCGATGACGGCGGCGCGAAAAGCGAATGGCCAGCGTCCAACGTCATTGAGATCCAGACTCTGGAGTTCTTCAACGAGGTTCATTCCGCCTCCTCCATTTCAGCGCCCGAGCGTACTTGTTTCAGGTAGACGACAAACTCGGATTGACGGGATGCGCCGGCCTGCGTGGTTTCAACGCGCTCTACTTCGGGATCGGCCAGCCAGTCGGAAGAGTCGATCTGCCGCATCAGAGCCGATACGCGCGTACTTGACTGCGCCACGCCGCGAACCTCAACTCTCGAACCGGTCTGCTTCATGCCGGTCAGGTAAACACCCTCCGGAAGTTGCCGTACCAACTCGTCAAAGAGGTGGACGATCTCCGGCCGGCTTTTCTGCAGCTCCTCGATGATCTCCATGCGAGCAAGCAGACGTTCCTTTTGTCGCTCCAGGCCATCAATCTCGGTAATACTCTTTTCCAACTCGACGATCTCGTTCGTCAGTCGCTGGTTGCGAGATTCCTGATTGGAAATCATTTGTGAGTAGGCGAAAATCGTGCCCATGACGACCGCGATTCCGGCAACGACCGCGCCGCCGGCAGCAACACCGAAGTCTCGTTGGCGCTTCTTGCGTTCTGCCTCGCGCCAGGGGAGTAGATTAATACTTGGCATATTAGTCGAAGCTCCTCAATGCAAGTCCGCAAGCAGTAAGCAGTGCTGTTGCATCTTTGTGCACGCCCTGTGATTTTGCTTTGGATGATATCTTCATTTGTCCCAGCGGATCGCCCACTTCGGTCGGAATGCCGACGCGGCTTGAAATAACGTCCGCAATGCCCGGAATGTTAGCGCAACCGCCACAAACAAGGATCATGTCCGGCTGCTCACGACCGCCGCCCGAGGCAAGGTAGAACTGCAGTGAGCGGCTGACCTGTTGCGTCATATCGTCGATAAAGGGCTCCAGCACTTCGGGCTGGTAGTTCGAAGGCAGACCGCCTTGCTTCTTGGCGCGACCGGCGTCTTCCATCGATAGTCCGTACGTGCGCATGATTTCCTCGGTCAGCTGCTGGCCACCGAAGTTGAAGTCACGTGTGTAAACAACCCTGAGATCGTACAGGACACTAAACGTCGTGCTGCTCGCACCGATGTCGACGACCGCAACCGATTGTCCTATGCCACCGTCGGGAATCTGGTGGCTCAGGAGACGACAGGCATTTTCGAGCGCGAACGCCTCGACGTCGACGATTTGCGTTGCAAGACCCGCGGCGTTAACTGCGGACTGGCGCTGCTCCACATTCTCCGTCCGCGTCGCAACGAGCAACACGTCCATGAGTTCCGGGTCTTTTTCATTCGGGCCGATGACTTCGTAATCGAAACTGACCTCTTCCATCGGAAATGGAATGTACTGGTCGGCCTGAATTTCAACCTGCCCCTCAAGGTCCCGCGAGGAGAGGCTGGAGGGCATCTGGATGACTTTAGTAATAGCCGCATCACCACTGATGGCGACGGCCACATCGGTTGCCTTGGCCCCGGCCCGCTTTACCGCGCGACGAATAGCCTCGCCGACCGCTTTCGCATCGACAATGGCTTTTTCGCTCACCGAACTGGGAGGGGTAGGCTCTGCTGAATAGGACTCGACGCGATAGCGCTTTCCGCTCTGGGTAAGCTCAATCAGCTTAACCGACGACGTCGTGATATCCAGGCCCAGCAATGGCTGTGATTTATTGCCAAAAAGCACGTGTTTTTCCTTCTAAGTCGGTGAGTTGCGAGTCAATCGTAGTTTGGACTTGAGCACATCGCTTCAACTATATATCAATAAAATGTTAATTAAAACGTGACTTTGCTCACGATCCATCCATCCCTATACTAATGCCGCCTGCGACTTCGTTCCGTGAACCAGTCGTCGGCTCCGACTGTGACGCCTTATTGCAGCCCTCAGCATTGCGCGTCTATCATCAGCCGCCTCGAATCAGCGCGCGGAATACCGTGCCCCAAAAACGCCACATTTCCGGCACCCGCTAAGCACCACAATACCTTTTAATGGTGCGGGCCAGCGCCCGAACCAAGCAGGATATGGGCTGAAAACGCCAGCAACTATGCATAAACCGCCGAAAACAAACAAGAATCCACGTCACAGCCGCAGACGACGCTTGTTCCGGAGCCTGATTCTACTCCTTGGGCTGGGCGCATGTGGCGCCATTGGCACCGCCGCCGCGGTCATTGGCGCCTATTATTTCGTCGAGCCCGGCCTGCCGGAGGCCGAGACTATCCGGGATATTCCGCTGCAGATTCCGCTACGAATATTTAGCAGGGACGGATATCTGATATCCGAGATCGGCGAGCGGCGGCGCATACTCATTACATATAACGACTTGCCACCACATGTCGTGCACGCATTTATCTCCGCCGAAGACCGTCGCTTTTTCGACCACCCTGGCATCGATTACCAGGGCATCGTGCGCTCTTTTGCGCGTTTACTGAAAAGCGGCGAGATCAGCGGCGGTGGCAGCACACTAACCCAGCAGCTGGCACGTGATTATTTCCTCACCCGCGAGAAATTATTCACGAGGAAGCTTCGCGAGGCATTTCTTGCGTACAAGATTGAGCAGGAGTTCAGCAAGGAACAGATCATGGCGCTGTTCCTTAACAAGATGTTTTTCGGGCAACGCGCCTATGGAGTAGCCGCCGCCGCGCAGGTTTACTTCAACAAGAGCTTGCAATACTTAAGCGCGGCCGAAGCGGCGACGCTTGCGGGCGTTCTGCCTGCGCCATCGCGTTACAACCCTGTATACAGTGCGGCAAATGCCGAAATGCGGCGTGGCTACGTTCTGGGCCGTATGCGTGATCTCGGCTACATCAGCGATGACACCTACGAGGAGGCGATGGCATTCCCGATGGAGTCGCGACTGCATGGCGCAGCCGTTGAATTGAACGCACCTTTTGTTGCAGAGATGGTGCGCACCGAAATGTTAAAACGCTACGGTGCGGATACCTACACCGCCGGCTACCAGGTCGTTACCGCTCTCGATTCGCGACTGCAGAAAGCGGCCAACTATGCGTTACGCAATGGTCTGCTTGAGTTCACGCGGCGACGTGGTTATCGCGGCCCGGTCACGAACGTGCAGTTGACCGACGAGACCCTGGCAACCGCATTCGAAGACTGGCCAATAGAAATTCGCGAAACACTCGAACAGTACGCGCCGGGCGGCCTCTCGGTAGCACTGGTAACGGCGGTTGCAGAAAATAATTCGGCGAGTATCGTTTTCGGTGGCGGCGTCGAGGCTACCGTGCCCTGGGCCGGCATCAATTGGGCCAAGCCGTTCATTGATCGCGAATCAAAGGGTCCCGCGCCGGAGGCCGTGACCGATGTCTTAACCGTCGGTGACCTTATCTACGTAATGCCAACCACGAGCGGAAGTTGGGCGCTGGCGCAAGTGCCCGAAGCGCAGGGCGCGGTCGTATCTATCGACCCGTACGACGGCGCTGTCGGTGCGCTAACCGGTGGTTTCGACTTCACTACCAGCAAGTTCAACCGGGCACGTCAGGCGTACCGCCAGCCGGGTTCATCGTTCAAACCGTTTATCTATTCGGCGGCACTGGAGTATGGCAATACGCCTGCGACGGTCGTTCTCGACGCACCCGTCGTGATCAATTCGTCGGAACTCGAAGCCGTTTGGCGACCGATTAACTACAGCGGGCGATTCTATGGGCCGACGCGCATGCGTGAGGCGCTGGTTCGTTCCATGAATCTCGTGTCAGTGCGGTTGCTGCTTTTCGAGACAGGCGTGGGCAACGCAGTGCGCCATATCGCAAAGTTCGGTTTCGGTGGTGCCGCACTGCCACACAACGGCTCGCTTGCGCTCGGCGGTGGTGCCACGTCGCCGCTGGACATGGCGCAGGGATATGCGACCCTTGCCAACGGTGGTCACGCCATCAATCCCTATGTGATCGATGCAATTTATGGTCCCGAAGGTGAAGCTCTTTACCGCAGCGAACCGGCGGTCGTATGCGACGCCTGTGTCGCCGCAGATACCGACAGTTTTTTTGACGAAACTCCGCTTGAGGAGATGTCGCTCGACGCTATGGTTGACGTCGCACTTGTCTATCGGCCCGATGCAGGCACGGCACCGGAGCTATTCGAGAATGTCGTCGTTGCGCCGCAAACTGTTAGTGCGCAGAACGCCTTTCTCGTGCAGGACATGATGCGCGACGTCGTACGGCGCGGCACCGGCCGTCGCGCAATGGCTCTCGGGCGCAACGATCTGTCCGGAAAAACCGGAACGTCAAATGACCGGCGCGACGCGTGGTTCGGTGGCTTCAACGGCGACCTCGCCAGCATCGTCTGGGTTGGCTACGACGACGACTTGCCGCTGGGTCCTGGCGAGGAAGGGTCGAGGACCGCGCTACCCATCTGGATCGAATTCACGCGCATAGCCTTGCGAGGTGTTCCGGAAAACCAGATGGCCATGCCTGAAGGCATCGTTTCGGCACTGATCGATCGCGAAACGGGATGCCCCGCCCGTTCCGGGCAGCGCAATGTCGTTTTCGAGGTATTTCGCGAAGGTGGTGTACCGCAATGCGAATTCGATGACGAGTCACCCGACATATTCAACGACGCGTCCGGCATCGATGCGCCGCCCGATGCCGAAGGTAATGAGAACGAGGACGACGAGTCGCTCTTTTAAGGACCATGGGAAAACAACGAAACAACGACGCTGAACGCGCCCGTCAGGTTGTGGCACAGGAGGCCGCGCGAATTATCGTCGACCATGGTATTCGCGACTACCGACTGGCAAAACAAAAAGCCGCCGAACGCTTAGGGATTGCGGGCCGCGGCGCGTTACCCGGAAATACCGAAATAGAGGCGGCCGTCGCGGAACATTTGCAGATATTCGGGCGCGAATCTCATGCGGACCATTTGCGACTTATGCGGATGGCCGCACTCTCGGCCATGGACCTGCTCAACATGTACACGCCGCGCCTTGTCGGCCCGGTGCTGGCAGGCACCGCCGATGAAAACTCAGCCGTCAACCTGCATGTCTTCGCCGACAGTCCGGAAGCAGTCGCTATGGACCTCGCGGAAATAGGCGTCAACTACAAGCCTTACGCACGGCGACTGAAGAGTCGCCGCAATCGGGTCGAGACGTACGCGGGCTTCGAATTCCATCACAGCAACAGCACGATCCAGGTGACCGTGTTTCCGATCGATGGTATTCGGCAGGCGCCGATGAGTCCGATCGATGGTAAACCGATGAAGCGAGTCGACTCCGCCGCCGTTCAGCAACTCCTCGAACACGTATAAGTCACCACCCACCACCCACCACCCACCACCCACCATTCACCAACCACACGGCGGCGTCAATCCACCACCCACCATTAGGCAATCGGCCGATGCCCCTAGGGCACGTAGCATGCTTTGTTGGCGGACTGTCTCGCTTGCGCTCGCTTTAGGTCTCGCCAACAAACATCTCGTCCACTTGCCTACGGCAGCACGATGGGACGATGGCGGTGAGTGCGGGGATGTCTTGCGAAGCGACTTCGCGAAGCGCGGAGCTAGCAAGATCTCCCCGTGATCGACGCCGTTTTGCAGATGGTGGGTGGTGACGGAAAGTGTTACCGCTTGTTGATCGGTTTGTAGTCCCGTTGTGCCGGCCCGGTATATAGCTGTCGAGGCCGTGCGATTTTGCCCGCCGGATCCGCAATCATTTCCCGCCAATGTGCCGCCCAACCGACCGAGCGGCCAAGTGCAAACATCACCGTGAACATTGAGGTCGGTATGCCAAGTGCGCGATAGATGATTCCCGAGTAGAAATCGACGTTTGGATAGAGATTTTTCTCGATGAAATACTCGTCCTTGAGCGCAACCTGCTCGAGCTCCTGAGCCAGGTCGAAAAGTGGCGTGTCCTTGCGGTCGAGCTTCTGCAAGACCTTGTAGCACATCTCTCGAATGATGGTCGCGCGCGGATCAAAGTTCTTGTACACCCGGTGACCAAAGCCCATGAGACGAAACGGATCCGACTGGTCCTTCGCCCTAGCGACGTACTTGCCAATTCGGCTGACGTCACCAATCTCCTCGAGCATTTTGAGAACAGCCTCATTCGCACCGCCATGTGCGGGGCCCCACAGCGCCGCGATGCCAGCCGCAATCGCCGAGTAAGGATTGGCGCCCGAGCTTCCTGCCATGCGAACCGTCGATGTCGAACAATTCTGTTCGTGATCGGCGTGTAAAATAAACAGCAGGTCGAGCGCCTCGGCCGCAATCGGGTCGATTTCGTACGGCTCGGCCGGTACGGCAAACAGCATGTGCAGCAGGTTTTCGCAATAGTTCAGGTCATTGCGCGGATAGACAAATGGTTGACCGCTGTTCAGTTTGAAGGCGGCTGCGGCAATGGTCGGCAGCTTGGCAAGAATCCGGTGCGCGAAAATATCGCGGTGCTCCGGATTTGATGCATCCATCTCGTCGTGATAATAGGCCGACATCGAACCAACGACCGCGGAAAGCATCGCCATCGGGTGCGCGTCGTAACGGAACCCCTTGAAGAAGTTGAGCATGCCCTCGTTGAGCATCGTGTGCCTCCGGATCGTTCGTTTGAACTTCTCCAGTTCCACGGCCGTCGGCAGGTCGCCGCGCAGCAACAGGTAAGATACTTCTATAAAGCTCGAACTCGCCGCAAGCTGCTCTACCGGGTAGCCCCGGTACATGAGAACGCCCTTCTCACCATCGATGAATGTGATATCCGACTCGCAGCTACCGGTCGAAACGAAGCCCGGATCGTAGGTGAATACGCCCTGCCCTTTATAGAGTTCTGCCATATCTATAACGTCTGGGCCGGTCGTGCCACTGCGCACGGGCAGCTCGATCTCGGTGCCGCTGGGGCTGATCAGGCGGAATGCATCCTCGCTCATCGTTTCTCCTTGGAAATCACTCAATCAAACGCCACGAGCATAACAGAGCCCCACGTCCGGAGCGGTCGTGGAAAGACGCAGAAAGTAGCCAGGGCGCTGCCTGGACTGCGCCTGGTGTTACTTGATGCCGTACTTCTGGCGGAATTTGTCGACCCGACCGCCGGTATCGACGATCTTCTGCTTACCGGTGTAAAACGGGTGGCAGGAAGAGCACACCTCTATAAGGAGATCATCGCCGAGCGTTGAGCGCGTCGTAAATTCGTTGCCACAACTACAGGTGACCTTGATGTCGTTGTAATCGGGGTGAATGTCGGCTTTCATTTTGGCTCTCCCGAGCGCGCTACTTAGCGAAAAGGCCGCGTAGGATATAGCGAAGCGGGCGCCGCCGCAAGCCCCCGTCTCTTATCCACAAAACCTGTGGATAAGACTGTGGATGAAAATTGAGTGAATGCCCTAAGGTGCGGATTTTCAAGCACGCTTGTCAATTTGATTATTTTGTGTTCATTTTCGTTTTCACAGAAAAAACAATATGTTAGGCGTGTTTCGAGACACTTAAAATGAATTCGGAGCAGTCTTACGCTTAGAAAATAGGTGGCCCCTATTCGTTGTGCATAAACAGCCGACGGGAAAACCCGGAGCGCGCCGCCCGATTTTCCCGGTTCAGGTTCGAAATACGCGCTGGCGTGCCGTTATGATGATCAATCTGGCGCCCGGTCAGGTAGAAATTCAGCCTGCAGATCATTAAGAAAACGCCTGCCCAGTGCCGTGGGCAGCCAGACCGAATCGACCTCGCGCGACACCAGCCCCCTGGCACGCGCTCCCGCCATCGCGCTCACCAGCACCTCAGCGCCGAGCCCGGTGCGCTGGCAGAAAACCGACTCACTGAAACCATCCGTCAGGCGCAGCGCATTGAGCATGAATTCAAAGACGAGGTCGGACGCCGCGATCGGTGTCAGTCGACCTTCGTCCTCGCCCGCCTCGATTATCTTCATATATTGCAGCGGGTTCGCCGGCTTTATATATCGGTACACACCGCACGCATCGCTAATCTTGCCATGCGCCCCGGCGCCGGCCGCCAGGTAATCGCCGAACAGCCAGTAATTCATATTGTGATGGCACACAGTCGCATCGCGCGCGTATGCGGAGACTTCGTATTGTCGATAACCGCTCGCAGCCAACAGCGCCTGACCCGCGTCTTGAATCTCATACGCTGTTTCCTCGTCAGGAAGATCTGCCGGCGGTCGTGCAAAGAAAACCGTATTCGGTTCGAGCGTTAACTGGTACCACGAAATATGCGTTGGCTCGAGACTCACGGCGGCGCGTACATCGTCGAGCGCCGTCGCAATGCTCTGGCCCGGCAGCCCGTGCATCAGGTCGATATTGAAGTTGCCAACACCGACCGCACGCGCATCAGTCACTGCGCGCACTATGTCGTCGCTGTTGTGGATTCGCCCGATCCTCTGCAGAAGATCGTCGTTGAAGCTCTGACCGCCAAACGACAGCCGGTTAACGCCGGCGTCGAGATACCCGGCCGGCGCACCGCACTCCACCGTTCCTGGATTCGCTTCCATCGTAATCTCGGCATTGTCAGCCAATTCGAAACGCCTGCGAATACCCGCCAGTAAACGAGCGATCTCTTCGGGCGAAAACAGGCTGGGCGTTCCGCCGCCGAGAAAGACGGTCTCTATTCGTCTGCCCGCACCGCGATCCGCTTCTGTGTCGAGGTCACGAAGCAACGCATCGAGGTAGCGCCTGCGCGGCGCCGCATCGCCTGCGATGTGTGAATTAAAATCGCAATACGGGCACTTCTGCACGCACCACGGCAGGTGCACGTATAGAGAAAGCGGCGAAAGCATCACAACAGTTGCTGTTCAAGCAGGCTCGCCAACTTTCGTAACGCCTGTCCCCGGTGGCTTCTCTGGTTTTTCTCTTCGGGCGTGAGTTCGGCAGCACTGCAGCCGCTGGCCGGATCAAGAAAAACCGGGTCATAGCCGAAGCCGCCGCTACCCGTACGTGCCTTGAGAATGGACCCGCGCCATATACCTTCGGCAACGATGGCATTTGACTCGCCCGGCATGATGAAGCTCGCAACGCAATGAAACGCCGCGCCGCGCGACTCGTCGCTGACCTCGGCAAGCTCCACGAGTAATTTGTCCACGTTCTCATCGTCCGTCGCGTTGGCCCCAGCGTAACGCGCCGAGTAAACGCCTGGCCGGCCGTCAAGTTCGTCAACCACAAGCCCCGAATCATCGGCGATAGCCGGCAGCCCGGTTCTGTCCGCCGCGTGCCTTGCTTTGATAAAGGAGTTCTCCGCGAATGTGGCGCCCGTTTCCTCGGCGTCGCGGACACCCAGCTCCGTCTGTGCGATAACATCAATTCCGAGGCCTTCGAGCAGCCGCGCAATTTCAAGAATTTTACCGGCGTTGCCGCTGGCCATGACGACTTTGCAAGGCAGGGCGTTCACTTCGTCGCGGACGCAATCGCCTCCTGTTGGGCAACGATGATGTCATTGATACCGGCTCGCGCCAGACCTATCATCGCGCTGAATTCTTCGTCCGTGAATGCGTGTCCCTCGGCCGTTCCCTGTACCTCGATAAAACGACCTGCATCGTTCATTACGATGTTCATGTCCGTTTCGGCCTCCGAGTCTTCTGCGTAGTCGAGATCGAGTACGGGTGTGCCGCGATAGATGCCAACGGAAATAGCTGCCACTTGTCCGTGCAGGGGGCTCTTCTTGATTCGTCCCGCCTTGCTGAGTCTTTGCATCGCGATTGCGAGCGCGACATAGGCCCCGCTAATCGACGCGGTTCGTGTGCCACCGTCCGCCTGGATAACATCGCAATCGAGCGTTACAGAGCGTTCGCCCAAGGCGGTCAGATCGGTGACGGCACGTAGCGAACGGCCGATCAGGCGCTGTATCTCGAGGGTCCGACCGCCTTGCTTGCCGCGCGCCGCCTCGCGACCCGAACGTGTGTGCGTAGCACGCGGCAACATGCCGTATTCGCCGGTTACCCATCCTCGACCGGTGTTACGCATCCAGCCCGGAACACGATCTTCGATACTGGCGGTGCACAGCACCCGGGTGTCGCCGAACGACGTAAGCACGCTACCTTCCGCATGTTTCGTATAGTCGGGAACGAAGCGCAATTCGCGCATTTGTGACGTCTCGCGGCCACTGGGTCGCATGCTTACTCTCCTGCCAGCAACAAGGCTAGCTGCCGATCCACCTTAACGCCGTGCCTGTCGTGTTGTCACTGTACGGAGAGTTGACGCTCAACGCTTTAACGCTCAGGGATTTAAGGTTCTCGACGAGGTTGTCATCGCCAGCCGTACCGATTTCTGCCATATCGTCGTCACTGAGTCCCGACCAAAGACCATCGGAACAGGCCAGCAAGACGTCGCCCGGATGCAGTTTGACGAGCCTGGTAATGCTCATATCGGGAACCGGAGTGTCACCGCCAATGCAGCACTCGACGAAATTACGCATGGGATGGTCCTTGGCTTCTTCCTCGGTAATGGCGCCTTCCTGAATTAACACCTCTACATGACTATGGTCGCGAGACCGCGACAGCACGGTACCATCACGAACCTGGTAAATACGACTGTCGCCAATGTGTGCCCAATACGCGCCGCCCTCCTGCACCAGGCAGATTGCACACGTCGCGCGCGGCCGGAAGTCGACGGCCAGATCCTGGCCCAGGCCTACGACCTCATCATGCGCCCGCGATAACGCCATGTACAAAAAGCCCTGCGGATCGAACAACGGCAGCGTCGCCGCCGTGAACATATCCTGCACGACTTTGAGGCCCGTCTCGGCTGCACGGGCACCGTCCGAATGGCCGCCCATGCCATCAAAGACCAGCATCAGTGCGGCATTTTCGGAGACAACCACAGCGGCCCGATCCTGGTTGTCCTTACGGTCACCGAGTGCAGAAACCTTGGCGTATTCGATCTTCATAAGAGAAGGGTAGCCTTACATTGGCCTTCAACAGCGGCCACAGCTTAGAATGTTGCTTTCCTCAACAATGTGACCCAGACACCAATATCAATCGGGGCTGGGCGAAGGCGGCTGATGTTACACAGTATGACAGGCTTTGCGCGCGAGTCAGTGGAAACTGACATCGGCACTCTGACTTGGGAAATCCGCGCAGTCAATCATCGCTACCTGGACGTGCAGTTCAAGCTGCCTGAAGATCTGCGGCCGAAGGAACAGGCTTTTCGCCAGCAGGCGAGTGCCGCACTGGGGCGCGGCAAAGTCGAGTGTTCGCTGTATTTTCGCCGTGCCGGCAGCCAGGGCACCGAGCTGCAGGTGGATACTGGCCTCGTCGAACTCATCGGCCATCGAATTTCCGAGCTGACATCGAAGCTACCGAATGTCGCCGCCGCAAATCCGATCGAGATTCTGCGATGGCCCGGTGTCGTCCTGCAAACAGAGGTCGATACCGAACCGTTGTTCGCCAGGGCCGAAGCGTTGCTCGAAACGGCGCTGCAAGCCATCAACGATATGCGAGTGAGCGAGGGCGATCGAATCGCCGAGATGCTGGAATCTCGTTGCGTCGATATCACAGCGATATCCGAGTCGGTTCGCAGCCGCATGCCGGAGGTACTGGCGGCGACTCGCGTGAAGCAACGAGAGCGCCTGGAGAAACTCGATATCGAAGCGGATCCCGCACGCCTCGAAGTGGAGCTCGCCCTGGTCGCGCAAAAAATTGACGTCGACGAAGAGCTTGATCGACTCGACAGTCACCTCGTTGAAATTCGAGACGCGATACGCGGCAACAAGCCCGTCGGTCGTCGCCTTGACTTTCTTATGCAGGAACTCAATCGCGAGGCGAACACGCTCGGTTCGAAATCCGCAGACACCGAAACCACCAAGGCAGCTGTCGATTTGAAGGTGCTGATTGAGCAGATGCGCGAACAGATTCAAAACGTCGAGTAAGCGCCGGTGACCAGAAACACTGCGAGGCTGTTCGTAATCGCGGCACCGTCAGGTGCTGGCAAGACGACGCTCGTCAAAGAACTCGTGAGCCGCAATCCGGAGTTGCGTTTTGCGATCTCTTACACGACTCGAGAAAGACGCCACACCGAAACCGACGGCGTCGATTACCTGTTCGTCGACGATGACAGGTTCGAGAAACTGAAAGCGGAAGGGGAGTTGCTCGAATTCGCCGAAGTCTTTGACAACTTTTATGCGACGAGTCGCAGCCAGGTGGAGAGGTATCTGGCTGAGGGACAGAACGTGGTCCTCGAGATCGACTGGCAGGGCGCAGAACAGGTTCGGCAGTCCATGCCGGAGTGCGTCACTATTTTTGTTTTGCCACCATCGCTCGAAGAACTGGAACGTCGTTTACGCGATCGTCGTACTGATAGCCCCGAGGTAATCGAACGTCGGCTGCGCGATGCATTGAGTGACATGTCGCATTGGGATGAGTTCGACTACGTCATCATTAACGACAAGCTGGAGCAAGCCGTTGACGACCTGGAAACGGTGTTGGCGGGCGAGGGCCGGTCGTGCGCCCGCGCGAACGTCGCGCTACGTCGTGTGGTTTCGAGAATCATCGGCTGAACCCTGCATCAGGCCGCTTATAACGCTTTGTTATAAGCGTTGGCGTGGGCGCCAGCTTGTCCCTAGACTCGTGCGCCTTAACTTACCGGCTGGCCCACGCGCCCGCTCACAGAGGAAACCGGACATGGCGAGAATTACGGTCGAAGACTGCCTGGACAACATTGGCAACATTTTCGAGATGGTGCTTGTTGCTGCCAAGCGTGCACGTCGCATAGCCCATGGGGCCGACCCGATGGTCGATCTCGAGAACGACAAGCCCACGGTAATCGCGCTGCGTGAGATTGCGGACGGCCATGTGACGCCGGCAATCCTCGAAGAGATTGATCCACCCGCAGCAGAAGAGCTCCTGCATTCCGAATCGCCCGAGGACATATTGCCAGTCCGCGGTATCTCAATCGGCGACTAAAACCGGCCTCGAAAAGCTGCAACAAGCGCCACGACAGGCCCCCCGTTCCGCGACTATTACCGTTATGATCGGAGCATGGATTACGCGGCAACAATTCTGTCCAGACTGCCCGGCGCATCGAAGCGAGACTACGGTGTGCGGCAGCTTGTAGAGACGCTGAAGTCCTACTTGCCGGAGGAGCATATCGAGCAGATTTCGCGCGCCTACGAGTTCGGCGCCCATGCGCATGAAGGGCAGACACGAAAATCCGGCGAACCGTATATCACGCACCCCGTAGCGGTCGCGCAGGAACTTGCCGAGATGCACCTCGACGCCCAGGCAATAACCGCCGCAATTTTGCACGACGTCGTAGAGGACACAGCAGCATCGCTCGGAGACATCGAGGAGAATTTCGGCCACGAAGTCGCGCAGCTCGTAGACGGCGTTAGCAAGCTCGACCAGATTCAGTTCCGCAGCCAGGCCGAAGCGCAGGCGGAAAGCTTCCGCAAAATGATGTTGGCAATGATCGAGGACATCCGCGTAATCCTCGTCAAGCTTTCCGATCGACTACACAACATGCAGACGCTTGGCGCTATGCCCGCCAAGAAGAAAAAACGGATAGCCCGCGAGACCCTCGACATCTACGCACCAATCGCAAACCGACTGGGCATCAACCGTTTAAAAATACAGCTCGAAGATCTCGGCTTTATGCACTTATACCCGTTTCGTTACCGCGTACTGGGACGGGCACTAAAGAAGAGCAAGGGAAGTCAGCGCCAGATTGTTAAGCGCATCTCCGAGGAATTCAGTCAAGCGATGGAAGAAGAGAGCATCGCCGGCGAAGTTAGCGGCCGCGAAAAACACCTCTACAGCATTTACAAAAAGATGGCAGAGAAGAAACGGCCGCTGTCGGACGTCGTCGATGTCTACGGCTTTCGCATCATCGTCACCGATGTAAACACCTGCTATCAGACGCTCGGCTTGATTCACGGACTGTACAAACCGATGCCAGGTCGATTTAAGGATTACATCGCGATACCGCGAATCAACGGCTACCAGTCTCTGCACACGACTTTGTTTGGGCCCAAAGGATTGCCGATGGAAGTCCAAATTCGCACGCGTGAAATGGACCGCGTTGCGGAATCGGGTGTCGCATCTCACTGGATTTACAAAGCCGACGAGAAAGCGGACGCAACGCCACAACGTCGAGCAAGGGAATGGCTTGCCAACCTTGCGGAGATTCAGCAGTCCGGCACGTCCGAGGAGTTTCTCGAGAGCGTCAAGGTCGATCTCTTCCCCGACAAGATTTACGTATTCACACCGAAAGGCGACATTATGCCGTTGCCAAAGGGCGCGACGACCATTGATTTCGCCTACGCAGTCCATACCGATATTGGCAATCGCTGTGTCGCAGCAAAGATCGACCGCGGGCTGGTGCCATTGAGAACGCCGCTGCAAAACGGTCAGACCGTAGAGATCATCACCGCGCGCGGCGCCAAGCCGAACCCGAACTGGCTGACGTTCGTTCGTTCCGCCAAGGCCCGAACTGCAATTCGAAATTACATGAAGAACCTGCGTTCGGTTGAGTCGGTCGATCTCGGCAAACGGCTGCTCGATAAGTCGCTCAAGGATCTCGGCTCATCGCTGCGCAAGGTTGGCAAGGTGCGTATGGCCGAAGTACTCGAAGAGCTTGGTCTCAAGAACACCGCTGAGCTGTTTGAGCAGCTGGGGCTTGGCGAGCGCCTGGCGCCGTTGACCGCGCGCATTCTGGTTGGCGCAAACAAAGAGGGCGACGAAGACGACGCCGTAGCGAGCCTGGTCATTGCCGGCACCGAAGGCATGGTAATCAGCTACGCCAAATGTTGTTGCCCAATTCCAGGCGATGACGTAATGGGGTACCTGACGGCCGGTCGCGGCGTAGTCATACACCGCAACACCTGTGGCAATTTGAGTAATTTCCGTAAACAGCCTGAGAAATGGATCTCCGTCTCTTGGGAAAAAGAAATCGAACGTGATTTCATGTGCCAGATTCAGACGGAAACCCGTAACCGCACGGGTGTATTGGCTGAGGTCGCCGCTACCATTGCAGACTGCGGCTCCAATATTGAACAGGTTGAAGTACTCGGACGACACGAAGACTGTTCGGTACTTTCGTTTCTGCTATCGGTCAAAGACCGCGTTCATCTCGCAAGAATCATGCGCAACGTGCGCAAGATGCAGAATGTAATACGAGTAACACGCGACTGCGCGTAAGCCGGGTTCAATTCAATTCCAGGATGCAGCCATGATCAAGCTACCCATTCACACTGACAACGCGCCGGCCGCGATTGGTACATACTCGCAAGCAGTGCAGGCGGGCAGCCTCGTTTTCCTTTCCGGACAGATTCCACTGGTCCCTGACACTATGGAGATTGTTGCCGGCAACTTCGAAGCGCGTGCGCGACAGGTGTTCTCTAATCTGGACGCCGTAGCAAAAGCCGCGGGGGGCAATCTCAACGATGTCGTCAAGCTGACTATTTTTCTGACAAACCTCGATAACTTCGCGACCGTCAATGCGGTCATGGAGGAGTTCTTCGAGCAGCCATTCCCGGCGCGAGCCGCTGTCGGCGTTGCGGCGTTGCCTAAAGGCGTGGACGTTGAGGCCGACGCAATCCTTGCACTCTGAATCGGCACTAACAACGTTGCGAGGCGTCGGGCCGGCGCTCGCGAAGAAACTCGAGAATCTCGGGCTGTATCGCGTTGAGGATTTGTTGTTTCTGCTGCCGCTACGCTACGAAGACCGTACACAAATTGTTAAAATCGGGGCGCTTGTTGCAGGGGAACGCTGTCTGGTCGCCGGCGAAGTGTTGCTGTCGGAGACTGTGTACCGTGGACGACGCAACCTGTTGGTCCGCATCAGCGACGGTAGCGGCCAGTTGACGCTGCGCTTCTTTCATTTCTCGCGCCAGCAACAGGCGCAATTTCAAACCGGCGTCAACGTGACTTGTTTCGGCGAGGTTCGCCGTGGGTCTGCCGGTTTCGAGATGATCCATCCAGAGTATCGTATCGTGCGCGACCGCCAGGGCACAGCAACGACCGATTCGCTGACCCCGATTTACCCGGCAACCGAGGGTGTGCAACAGGGACGTCTGCGAAACCTCACCGATCAGGCGCTGCGTTCGATGCACGCGGCGCCTCCCGCAGAACTGCTCCCCGTGAAAGTGACAAAGAAACTCGGCATGCCGTCACTCGCGGAGGCGATTCAGTATCTGCATCGGCCGCCGCCCGACGCCGACGTTACGCAAATGTCGCAGGGACGGCACCCGTGCCAGCAACGACTCGCGTTCGAAGAACTTCTCGCGCATTACCTCAGCTTACGGAACCTGCGTGCACTCGCAGAAACCGACGATGCGCCCGCACTGGCCGATGGCGGCTCCACGGTCCTTGATTTTGTTAGTAACCTTCCATTTGATTTGACCGGTGCGCAACAGCGAGTCGTCGACGAAATTCTCTCTGACCTGTCGCGGCCGCACCCTATGATGCGCCTCATTCAGGGCGATGTTGGTTCGGGCAAGACCGTCGTTGCGGCTATAGCCTGCCTAAAAGCGATTGCCTGCGGGGTACAGGCCGCGGTTATGGCGCCAACCGAAATTCTCGCAGAGCAGCATTGGCGCAACTTCTCCGCCTGGTTTCGCCCACTGGACATCGAGCCCGCCTGGCTCAGCGGCAGTCAGCGCGCGGCAGCTCGCCGTGAGTCATTGCACGCGACTGCCGATGGCCGCGCGCAACTCGTTGTCGGCACACATGCCTTGTTCCAGGAGGGCGTGGAGTTCGATCAGCTGGCGTTGGTCGTTATCGACGAACAACATCGTTTCGGCGTTCATCAGCGCATGGCGTTGCGCGACAAGGGCGTATCGGCAAGCGGTCATCCGCATCAGCTTGTGATGACAGCCACACCGATACCACGAACGCTGGCCATGGCGGCGTATGCCGATCTCGATACATCCGTTATCGACGAGTTGCCGCCGGGCCGGCAACCTGTGTCGACAATCGCAGTTCCGGATTCTCGCCGCAGCGAAATTGTCGAGCGGGTCCGTTCAGCTTGTGCGTCCGGCCAGCAGGCCTACTGGGTTTGCCCGTTGATCGAGGAATCGGATGTACTCGACTACCAGGCGGCCGAGGCGAGTTATCAAATGCTCGGAGAGGCGCTCCCGGATTTGCGTGTAGGCATGGTGCACGGGCGAATGCGGCCCGCCGAGAAGGAGCGTGGCATGCAGGCCTTTAAAGAAGGGCTTATTCAGGTGCTGGTCGCGACTACCGTCATCGAGGTCGGCGTGGATGTACCGAATGCGAGCCTGATGATCATCGAAAACGCCGAGCGTATGGGGCTGTCTCAACTGCACCAGCTCCGTGGTCGGGTCGGCCGCGGCGCTTTACAGAGTCATTGTGTGTTGCTGTACAAACCACCGCTCGGTCGTATCGCCAAACAACGCCTCGCCGTATTACGCGACACCAATGACGGCTTTGTCGTCGCGCAGCGTGACCTGGAATTGCGCGGCCCCGGTGAGCTGCTTGGCACCCGCCAGACGGGATTGCCGGACTACCGTATAGCCAACCTTGTCCGAGATGCTGAATTAATGCCGCAGGTGCAAGTAACGGCGGAAGCGATTCGCAAAACCGACGACGGGACTGCAGCGGCAATTGTACGGCGCTGGCTGGGCGATGCTGCCAGGTATGGCAAAGTATAGGCGCGCATAACGCCGCTCCTACAAGTCGCGTTCGTAACGTACAATCGCTCCATGAAATCTATGCTCACCAATGCTTTCGCGCCTCAGCTCGTTAGCCAGTTACGCAACTACGGCAAGCTGATGCGGCTCGATAAACCGGTGGGCATCTGGCTGTTGCTGTGGCCGACACTTTGGGCTCTGTGGCTTGCCGGCAACGGCACGCCGGACCAGGGCCTGTTTGTTATTTTCGTTCTGGGTGTGGTTGTGATGCGTTCTGCCGGCTGCGTGCTGAACGACTTTGCCGATCGAAACATCGACCCATACGTTGAGCGCACGCGCTCCAGGCCCATAGCCTCCGGTGCCGTCGCGCCGTTCGAAGCACTGACCTTGTTCGCAGCGCTTGGCCTTATTGCTGTCGGCCTCGCGACCATGCTCAACGAGCCGGCACGCCTGCTGGCCATCATTGGTGCACTACTGACCATCGCCTATCCGTTCGTCAAACGATATCTGTCGATTCCACAATTCGTGCTCGGCGCTGCGTTTGGCTGGGGCATACCCATGGCGTTCGCCGCACAAACCGGCAACATCCCGGAACTTGCCTGGCTCGTATTCGGCACGGCGATGATCTGGGCAGTAATTTATGACACGTTCTACGCCATGGTCGATCGCGAGGACGACAAGAAAGTCGGCGTCAAGTCAACAGCGATTCTATTCGGTGAAGTTGACCTGTTCGTCATTGCAGGCTTACAACTAACGATGCTTATTGCGCTGGTACTCATCGGCTACCGCGCGGAGCTCGGCATCTGGTACTACCTGTCCGTTGTTTTTGCGGCCGGCCTGATGGGCTGGCACCAGTGGCTTGCGCGCGATCGCCAGCCGGCCGGCTGTTTCGCGGCGTTTCTGCACAACCATTTTATCGGCCTGCTTGTTTTCATCGGCATCGTTTTGCATTACACGTTCAATCCGCCGCTCGCCGGCTGACTCAACTCGCCCTTGCGACAGCGAGAACGCTTACTTTCCGGGCGCCAGCCTTCAGGAGCGCCTTCGTCAGCTGGCGCGCTGTCGCGCCGGTCGTCACAACATCGTCCACAATCAGTACGTGTTGCGATACGAGTTTCCCCTTCACAACAAAAGCGTTCCGCAGGTTCCTGCGACGTTCGTAAGCGGGCAATCCCGATTGAGACGGCGTTGCACGACGGCGCACGGCACCGGCAACGATTGGTAACGCAAAGTGGCGGGCCACCGGCCTGCAAATTTCCGCCGCCTGATTGAAACCGCGATAAGCCTGTCGCCGCCAATGCAGGGGCACCGGTAATATAGCGTCCGCCTTCAGAGACAGGCGCCGCATTTCTGTGACGAGCAATTCGCCGAACGCAGGCCCGTAGTGCAGTCTGCGGCCGAACTTCAGGGCCTTTAGCCCTGCGTCGACCGGAAACTCGTATCGCAGCGGTGCGACCGTTACCTCGAACGGTGGCGGGTGCGCCTGGCAAGCGACACAGTGCACGCCTTGCGGGAGCTCGATGACCACAGGCGTGGCGCAGCGCGGACACGCGTGAGGAATCCATGGCAGATCGGCACGACAACCCTTACAAACCCTTCCTTCGCCGGGGCGGGATCGGGTTCCGCAGAACACACAGCGTACCGGCATGATCGTGTCGTCAAGCCGTCGCAAGATTCTGCCCGCGTGGCGATAACTGCCACGCAGTATCTCTGAGAACTGCATCCCGCCATTACAACGTGGCGGAAGAACTCCGTGCGACACCCGAATCGCGGCGATAAGTCATGAAAAGCGTGCTAGGTTTGGCGCTTTGCCGCAAAGGCTCTTTGCAGAGTGTGAACACCCGGGCCACCTTGAATCCGCGAGACGTTCGCCGCCGCTTCGATCGTGCGGCAGGCAGCTTCGACTCGGCGGATTTCGTGCACGCCGTCACACGTGACGGCTTGTTAGCTCGCCTCGAACCACTTTTGCTTGATGCAAAGAACGTTCTCGATCTCGGTTCGGCGACCTGCAGCGCCCAACAGCCACTGCGCAAACGTTTTACCCGTGCACACGTTGTTTCGCTCGATGCTTCGCACAACATGTTGCGACAAGGCAGACAAAAGCGCTCCTGGTTCTCGCGGGCGTCCGGTATTCGTTCTTCCTATGTTCAGGCCGACGCCTCGCGCCTGCCGTTCGAGGATCACAGCATCGACCTCGTGTTTTCCAACCAGCTACTTTCGTGTATTAGCGATCCGGACGGGGTCTTCTCGGAGGTTGCTCGCGTGCTTCGCAAAGGCGGTGTGTTCGCGTTCGCCACGCTCGGCCCGGACAGCCTCCTCGAAATAAGCCGCGCCTGGAGTGCGGTGGATGACCATGCGCACGTCAATCGCTTCCTCGATATGCATGATATCGGCGACGCTGCTGTGCGCTCCGGACTGCGAGATCCTGTTCTGGATGTCGATCGCCTGACCGTGCGCTACGAAAGCTGTAGCAAATTATTCGCCGACCTGACGTGCGTGGGTGCGAGAAATGCGCTTCGGCAGCGCAATTCAACGCTGGTTGGCCGTCACCGTTTCGAAAAAATGCTGGCGGCGCTGCAGGGCCACAGCGATGACGGCAAAATCACGCTCGAACTTGAGCTCGTCTACGGGCATTGCTGGGGCGGCGGGCCCAGAATGGACCCGTCGAGTTTTCGAATCGACCCATCTGATATTCCGCGGCGCCGCAAATAGCGTGGAGACGCACTGTCTCTCGTAATAATAAGTCAGTTAAACCCACGATAACCCCATGTTAAATAAGAATTAATCTCACTGAACGAGGTTGCCCTATGATTGCATGGGCGGCATGATTTGAGTACACTTCGCGTGCTTTTTTGGCCGTCATGCGGTCAGACCGACCAACCGACCGACCAACCGACGAGCGTCCGGAGTCACCGGGCCATTGCGAACCTGGCGGTTTGAAATTTCGTCACATCCGGAACCAGAAACAGAATGCGATCGCCGCGGCGAGACGCAGGGTAAACATTAAATGATACAAAAATCGTTTTTGAGCTTGTTGGCGTTGTGTCTCGCTGGCACTGCACGAGCCGAGTGGGCCCTTAACATGCCCAAGGGTATTACTGACCTTAGCGTTGAGACCTACAACATCCACATGCTGGTTTTTTGGTGGTGCGTTGCAATAGGCGTGGTGGTCTTCGGCGTGATGATCGTCGCTTTGTTCAAGCATCGAAAATCAAAGGGTGTAAAGCCTGCTACGTTTTCCCACAGCACTACAGCTGAAGTCATCTGGACGGCGATCCCCGTCATCATCCTGATGCTCATCGCCGTGCCCGTCGCCGAGACCATGGTGAAGCTCGAAGACTCGCGTGATCCCGACATTTCGATTGTCGTGACCGCTTACCAATGGAAGTGGCATTACCGGTACCAGGATGAAGGCGTTTCTTTCTATTCAAGCCTCGCCAGGGCGAGCCTCGACGCACGCCGTAAGCAGTCCGGGGTAGACCCGCTCACCGTCGACAACTACCTGCTCGACGTCGATCGTCCGCTCGTCGTCCCTCGCGATGCCAAAGTTCGCCTGCTTGTGACATCAAATGACGTCGTGCACTCATGGTGGGTTCCCGACCTGGCCATAAAGAAGGACGCCATACCGGGCATCATCAACGAGACGTGGTTTAACGCCAGAGAGGTCGGTACCTATCGCGGCCAATGCGCGGAACTGTGTGGCAAGGATCACGGCTATATGCCAATCGTCGTCGAAGTCGTCGAGCCGAAAGCCTTCCAGGCATGGGTAGATACACGGAAAGAAAGCGTCCAAAAGGTCGCGAGCACGAAGTAAGTAAAGGAAAACGTATGAACACGGCAGTAGCAGACGCACTCGACCACCACGACGATCACGGCCCCGCCAAGGGGATCGGCCGCTGGCTATTTTCGACGCATCACAAGGACATCGGCACGATGTACCTTGTGTTCAGTCTCACCATGTTCTTTATTGGTGGCGCGATGGCCATGGTGATTCGATCCGAGCTGGCGATTCCCGGCCTGCAGTTCGTGCATCCTGAATTCTTCAATCAAATGACGACGATGCACGCGTTGATCATGGTATTTGGCGCCGTGATGCCGGCGTTCGTCGGCCTCGCCAACTGGATGATTCCGCTCATGATTGGCGCGCCTGACATGGCCCTGCCGCGCATGAATAACTGGTCGTTCTGGATACTGCCGGTCGCGTTCAGCATCTTGCTGTCGACGCTGCTCATGCCCGGCGGTGCGCCGGCCGGCGGCTGGACAATGTATCCGCCGCTGGTATTGCAGACAGGTGATGCTTTTCCGTTCCTGATTTTCTCGGTGCACCTGATGGGCATCTCGTCAATCATGGGTGCGATCAACGTCATCGTAACCATTATCAACCTGCGCGCGCCCGACATGACCCTCCTGAAGATGCCGATGTTTGTCTGGACCTGGTTGATAACGGCATACCTTCTGATTGCCGTAATGCCGGTGCTCGCAGGCGCTGTCACCATGCTGCTAACCGACCAGTTTTTCGGCACCAGCTTCTTTCTCGCTGCGGGTGGCGGTGACCCTGTCATGTTCCAGCACATTTTCTGGTTCTTCGGGCACCCCGAGGTCTACATAATGATCCTGCCCGCATTTGGTGTCGTCTCTGAAATCATACCGACCTTTTCGCGCAAGAAATTGTTCGGTCACGACTCGATGGTTTACGCGGCATCGTGTATCGCCTTTCTGTCGTTCATTGTCTGGGCACATCACATGTTCACCGTGGGCATGCCACTGACGGGCCAGCTGTTCTTCATGTTTGCAACGATGCTCATTGCAGTGCCGACGGGCGTGAAGATCTTTAACTGGGTCGCGACGATGTGGCGCGGAGCAATGACCTTCGAGACACCGATGTTGTTCTCGCTGGCTTTTGTGTTCCTGTTTACGATTGGCGGTTTCTCCGGCCTTATGCTGGCTGCGGCGCCGGCTGACATCCAATACCACGACACCTATTTTGTCGTTGCACACTTCCACTACGTGCTGGTGCCGGGTTCGGTATTTGCCATCATGGCGGGCGCTTACTACTGGCTACCGAAGTGGACCGGGCACATGTACAACGAAGCGCTCGGCAAAGTGCATTTCTGGGCGTCGACAATATTCGTCAACCTGACTTTCTTCCCGATGCACTTCCTCGGTCTCGCGGGCATGCCGCGGCGCATTCCCGACTACTCAACGCAATTCACGGACTTCAATACGGTCGCGAGTATTGGCGCAATCGGTTTTGGCTTGTCGCAGTTGCTTTTCGTCTGGGCGGTCTTGACCGCATGGAAAGGTAGCAAAGCAACGGACCGTGTCTGGGAAGGCTCGCATGGTCTCGAGTGGACCGTACCGTCGCCGGCCCCGTATCACACCTTCGAGACACCGCCGAAAGCACGCATCGCCAACGAGGCCTTCGAATAGAAATGAACGATGTTGAACGCAAAAAAGGCATTCGCCGGACGGCTTTGATCGTCACGGCAATCGCTATTGCTTTCTATATCGGTTTCATCGCAATCGGTGTTCTGCGTGCCTGACAAGAACGAAAATCGTGCGTTAACTGCGCGCTTACTGGTGTTGGTCGTCGCCATGTTCGGCTTCGGCTTTCTGCTGGTGCCGCTTTATGATGTGTTTTGCGATATTACCGGCTTTGGTGGCCGCACAAACGCCACAGCCACTGTGGCCACTGAAGCGCCCGACTTGTCGCGCGAAATCCGCGTGGAGTTCGTAACAACCGTAAACTCGTATGCACCGTTTGCGTTCGCGGCGGACGTCGACAGTATGACCGTACACCCGGGGAAAATGTACTTCGCGACGTTCACGGCCAAGAACCTTACAGAAACGGACAAAGTTGCACAGGCGGTGCCGAGTGTCGCGCCGGTGGCGGCCGCTGAACACTTCACCAAGATCGAGTGCTTTTGCTTCACGAGCCAGGACTTTGTTGCAAACGAGGAACGTGCGATGCCGCTGCAATTCATAGTGAACCCGGATTTGCCGGAGTACGTAGACACAATTACGTTGCAATACACTTTCTATGACACGGCCCGCACTGCGGCCAACTCTGCGCTCTAAACTAAAAAGTTGATTTGACATGACGACACACACAGACGATCGCTACTACGTTCCGCACGGCAGCCACTGGCCCATTGTCGGATCTGCTGGCCTGCTGTTGCTTATGACCGGCGCATCAAGCTGGCTCAACGGCGCCGACGCCGGCTTCTATATCATGCTGGCCGGACTTGCGACCATCGTCTTCATGATCACGGGCTGGTTCGGCACTGTTATCGGCGAAAGCCAGAGCGGGCTTTACAACGACCTGGTCGACAAGTCCTTCCGGCAAGGCATGTTCTGGTTTATTTTTTCCGAGGTCATGTTTTTTGCGGCGTTTTTTGGCGCGCTGTTTTACGCCCGCAATATGTCCATTCCATGGCTTGGCGGGGCCAGCAATAACTTCTTTACCAACCTGATCCTCTGGGAAGGCTACGAGAGTACCTGGCCGACCAACGGCCCGGGCGTAGTGGGCGGTGATTATGAGTCGATGCCGCCGTTCGGCCTGCCACTCATCAACACTGCGTTGCTGTTGACCAGCAGTATTACCGTAACGATCGCTCATCACTCGCTGTTAGCCGGCAAGCGCACGAAGTTGGCTGTCTTTCTCGCGGCGACCTTTTTGCTTGGCTTTACCTTCGTGTATCTGCAGGGCGTCGAGTACATCGAGGCCTACGAGCACATGAACCTGAAGCTGAGTTCAGGCATTTATGGCTCTACGTTCTTCATGCTCACTGGCTTTCACGGGATGCACGTGACGATCGGGGCAATTATGCTGACGATCATCTTTTTCAGGGTGCTCAAGGGCCACTTTTCACGTGAAAAGCACTTCGCGTTTGAGGCCGTCGCCTGGTACTGGCACTTCGTCGATGTTGTCTGGATCGGCCTGTACGTATTTGTATACTGGATGTGAGCCAGGCAGCGACAAGCGTGAATTGAGAGCGGGCGCTTTGGCGCCCGCTTTGCTTGGCGGCGCTTATACTAAGCAGTCGGTGGCTCTATCCAGCCAAGAAAATAGGATGCGATGAGAAACAAAATCAACGCGAGCGACAATCCGACCCGGATTTCGAGCGCCCTGAGCATCTTGGGCGAATCAGCATCCTCGCGGCGCAAATAGAACAGGCCGGTGCCCAGGCTGATTACAATAGCGGCCAACAAAATGAAGACAACGTATTTCATAGAAGCACCTTTTCGAGACAACAGTATAACGTGAACACAAAGACGAGAAAGCCCTTGCCCTCCTGGCTACCGCTTGTTGTTGGCGTTGTTCTCGTCGCGCAATTTGCAGGTCTCGGCGCCTGGCAAATCAGTCGCGGTCTGGAGAAAAGAGCTGAGCAGGTGGCTTTTCGCGATGAAACCGGTTTTGCGACCTGGCAGGACGGTATGGAAATACGCCCGTATCAGCGCCTCAAGGCCGCCGGGCACTACGATACTGAGCGCCAGTTTCTGCTTGAGAACATTATTGTCAACAGCCGCTACGGCTACTATGTGCTGACGCCTTTCATCGCACGGCAAGACGAGCCAGTGTTACTCGTCAACCGCGGCTGGATCGAGAAGGGTGGCGCGCCCCTCGACACCTCGAGATTGTCAGTGCCGACTGGGCGGACAACAGTCCGTGGGCGCGCGGGCTCGCTGCCGCGCGCTGGCTACAAGATGGGCATTGCGATCGATCCGGCCTCAGATTGGCCGAAGGCCGCCGTCTATCCAACACGCGAAGACGTTGTCGCAGCACTTGGCGTCAAGGTACAAGCCTTCGTATTGCTCATGGATCATGAAGATGAGCACGGCTTTCTGAGGCACTGGGTCCCGACCGAGTTTGGCCCCGGCAAACATTTCGCTTACGCTTTCCAGTGGTTCGCGATGGGCACGGTCCTGTCCGGACTGCTTGCCTGGAACTATCGGAAAAGGCGCCCCAAGTCATGACAAAAAAGAAAGACACCACCGGCCGGATTCAGTTATTCCTGATTTCCCTCGTGTTTTTCGGGCCCCTCATTCTGGCGGCCTGGCTGTATTTTAGTGGCACCGGTCTTCGGCCTGACGGCAGAAGCAATCACGGCGAACTGCTCGAACCAATGATCAATATCGGCGAGATGTTGCCGGACTCGGCGGTCAATGAAATCGGCGATGGGCATTGGTTGCTGATCTACTCGAACGACAACGCATGCGATGTGACCTGCGAAAATGCGCTCTACATCCTGCGACAGTCGCGCCTCATGCTGGGCCAGGAAATGGAGCGGCTCGTACGGGTTTTCTTGCACGGTAATAGTGCGCCCGATACAGTGTTCTTTGCCGAGGAGCATCAGGGCCTGATTACGCTGAGAGACGGGGACTTCAGCGACCTTTTAATGAACAAGAGGCCCGCGGAACTATCAGCCGGCGGTTATTACCTGGTCGATCCTCTCGGAAATCTGGTCATGTATTTTCGGCCCGATCTGGAGCCCGCGGACATGGTCGAGGACATAGAGCACCTTCTGAAGCTGTCTCGCATCGGCTGACTGGAACGTACAAGTGAACACGAACGTAGCGACATACATGAACTGGCGCGACTATTACGAGCTGACCAAGCCCCGTGTCGTCATGCTCATCGTGTTTACCGCAATCGTTGGCATGTTCGTTTCCGTTCCTGGCTGGCCCGGCGCCATGCCTCTGTTGTTTGGCACTCTCGGCATCGGCCTCGCGGCTTCATCTGCTGCGGTTTTCAATCATGTGCTGGACGCCCGTATAGACATTCAGATGATGCGCACGCGCGGCCGGCCGCTGCCGCAAGGAAAATTGACGGAGAAAGCCGCGCTGAGCTTTGCGTCTGTGTTGTGCGTTATCTCCATGATCATCCTGTGGTTCATCGTGAACCCGCTTACAGCAGTGCTTACGTTCTTCTCTTTGATCGGTTATGCCGTTGTCTACACGGTGTGGCTAAAACGAGCGACGCCGCAAAACATTGTGATTGGCGGTGCGGCCGGTGCCGCGCCGCCGATCCTCGGATGGACGGCCGTTACGAACGAAATACACAGCGGCGCATTGCTGTTGTTCCTGATCGTTTTCGTATGGACGCCACCGCACTTCTGGGCGCTCGCGATTGCAAGAAAAGAAGAGTATGCGAAAGTTGATATTCCGATGTTGCCCGTCACACACGGAGAGGCTTACACGAGACTCAACATTTTGCTCTACACAATCCTGCTGGCCCTAGTCACGCTCATGCCGTACCTGATCGGCATGAGCGGCCTGATCTACCTCGTCAGCGCGATCGTGCTGGATATTGTATTTCTGTACTACGCCGTAAGAATGTATCGCGTGCCGAGTGATGAAGCGTTGCCTATGGAGACATTCAAATTTTCGATCAGTTACCTCGGGTTCCTGTTTGCCGCGATTCTTGTCGATCACTACCTGCTGATCAGAGTAAGCCTCTGACCCAGGGCATGCCGCTGACCCTCTTCCAAAAACTGCACATGGTGCATCGCTGCCGGCGATTGCGCTTCAAGTCTGAAGTACCGTCAATCCAGTATGTCCGGAGTGCCGACCTCACCGGCTGCACCCTGCTCGATATTGGGGCCAACAAAGGCGTCTTCTCGATTTACATGTCACGGGCGGCGGGACACTCGGGTAAACTCCTGGCATTCGAAGCGCAGCCCGAACTCGGCGATCATTTGCGGGCCGTAAGACAGAGTTTCCATCTCGACAACATGGTCATTGTAAACCAGGGTCTGTCATCAGGACCGGGCGTGCTCACGATGCGGCGTACAGAAGCGGGCTCCGGTATGGCGAGTTTTCGCAACGATGAGGCGGAGGGCCTGGATGCCATCGATATTCCGGTCATCAAGCTTGATGACTACATCGACGAGCATTCAACGGGACCGGTCCGCTTTATCAAGTGCGACGTTGAAGGGCACGAACTCGATGTATTTCGCGGTGGCGAACAACTGTTGTTACGCGACAAGCCGACCTTGTTGTTCGAGTGCTTTGAGTCCGAGCTGGAGACGGGCGAACTTTTCAGCTACCTGGCGGGACTGGGCTATGACGGGTTCTTTTTTCATGTGTCGCCGACCGATCACCGCAGCCTTTTTCACAAGGGGCGTGGCAAATTTGTTCACCATTCGAAACATGCTGATTACGAACACGTGCGCACCTTGGTGAAACATCGCAACTATATATTCGTGCAAAAAGGCCAGCAGCCATAACCGACGTCAACGACACGTTCGAACGACTCGTGCGGCCGCACTTTGACAGGCTGTACAGGCTTGCATGGCGCCTGACCGGTCAGAAAGCAGAAGCCGAGGATCTTTTTCAGGAACTCCTGATAAAGGCATACGGCAAACTCGATACGTTGGCCAAGATAGACGAGCCCGGATCCTGGCTGTCGCGCGTAATGTATAACCTGTTTGTCGATGAGCGCCGACGCTTCTCGCGGCGGCGCCTGCTCACCGTTGAAGAGGGGCAGATGCCCGGAGATGGGCTTGCCGGCATAGCGGGCGACGAAGATCCGGTACAACATAACGAGCGCCGTGAGAAAATTCTCGCACTCGACAGGGCCCTGGCCAAGCTCAGCGATGAACATCGAATAGTCGTGCTCCTCCACGATACTGAAGGCTATAAACTGACTGAAATACAAGAGCTTACGGGGCTTCCGGTCGGCACCGTGAAGTCGCGTCTACATCGGGCCAGGGCCCGCCTGCGTGAAATTCTGACGCAGAACGGAACCTTTTCCTGATGGCTGGCGTGTAACGGTTATACAGGAACAGAACATGCCAATTGACGAATACAACGAGCAGGATCGAGAGATCCAGGCACTGTTAAAGGACTACCCGATGCCGGCAGCAAGTACAGCGTTCTACGATCAGGCCCTGGCGCGCGCAACTCACAAAGGCTCCCGCCGGCAACGTAACCGCTGGTTAGTGACCGGTTTTGGTTCTGCGGTTGCCGCTGGCCTTGCACTCTGGCTGATTGGTGGCTTTTTCCTGACGACACCCAATCTGCCCGTGGCAGACCCGAACATTCCGGGCATTACGATGACGCTCGAGGAACCGCGAACCATCAATCTCGTGTTTGCGTCCGCGACCGCGCTCGACTCGGCGATGCTTACCGTTACGCTTCCCGATGGCATTGAGCTGGCTGGATTTCCTGGACAACGTGAAATTGCCTGGCGCACCAGCCTGAACGAAGGCAAAAATTTTCTGCCGCTCGAGCTGATCGCCATATCGGCCACGGGCGGTGAGGTGCTCGCACGACTTGAACACAACGATCGTGACCGAACCTTTCGGTTGCGTATAGAAGTGAGCTAACGGAGTAGGTCAATGAAACACCTGAATATTCTATTTGCGGTCGTCGTTCTGACCTTGATCGCATTTTTCCCGGCAGCCGCTCGTGCCGACGACGATATGGAAGATCTCGACGTCACGATGCAGGTCCTTGATGATGTCTCCGATCTTGATGATGCCATTTCCGAGATGCGCGGCCCCGACGACGATGACGTCGACGATGACGACTGGGAAGACGGGGACGAGGAGGACGAGACTGACGACGGCGACTTCGACGACCGCGACGAAGAGTCGGAAAACGAGTCGGATGATGACGACGACTTCGGCGATGACGAGATGGAAGACGACTTCGACGATGACGACGAAATCGAAGAAGACGAGATGGAAGACGAAGACGACTTCGAAGACGGTGAAGACGTCGACCAGGACGAGTTCGACGAGGACGATGATGAAGATGAGGACGATGACAACGATGACGACGATGACTAGAATCGTCCCGGCCCGCTGAATACAGCCTTGTCGAGGCGGAAATCCCGAAATACCCCCGTTTCTTAGCAACTCGGGGGTATTTTTTTGAGCCACGTCATAGTTTTGTCCCCAATAATGCCGGTACTCTTGCGATCTGACATAACGCTCAATCGCATGACCTACATGGCCAACAAGAAATCTCTCGTCGGTTGCCTCTTGGCAATCGCTGCCCTTTCGGTACTCTTACCCGAGCGGGCAGCTGTGGCGATGAGCGCCGAGCAGTATTTCGAGGAAGGCAATCGGCTATTCCGCGACGACCTGTATTGGGCCGCCTTGCTACGCTATCGCCAGGCCACAGATGAAGGTCTCGATACAGCTGTTTTGCACTACAACTCCGGTATTGCACATTACCGTGCCATGCAACACATTCGTGCTCGCGAGTCCTTGCGACGAGCGCTGCAGGATCCGACTCTGCGCATTGCGGCTGAGTACAACCTCGGCCTGAACGCCTATGCATTGGGCGACATGGAAGAGGCGCTGCGATGGTTTCGCCGGGTGCGAGATCAGAATGCGAACAGGAAACTGCAAAAGTTTGCGGTGGTTGCAATCTCCAGAATTCGAGACGCCCAGGAGAAGCCCGATGACTTTGAAGTTCGGGTCGCCGAACGTAAAAAGAAAAGAGAATTCTCCGACCTCGAGCTGCGCGTACGCGTCAGCTTCGGCAATGACGACAATGTCTTTCGTTCGCCCGATCAAGAATACGTTGATTTTTCGGATCCCGGGCTACCGCTGATCATTCCGACTGTCCAGAGCGGCGCTTTCATGCCGTTGAGCATGAGCGCGAAATACAAGATCAACAGCCTGCCGTTCGAAGGCTTTTATGGCGCCTACCGCCTGGCCGGCCGCTACTACCAGGATGCAGAACTGGAAAACGCCAACGAATACCTGCACGAACTGAGCTTCGGCAGCGAATACCGCCGCAAGCAAGACACGCGTGAGCGCGAGGTCAACAGCGCGTTTAAAGTCGCGCTGCATGACGAGGTCTATTACGACCCGGACGACGGTACAACACGCAATTCGGCCGGAGTCGACATAGACGACCGCATGAATTACCTGCGTTATGGCCCCGAGTTGTCGTTACGTCAGTCACATGAGCGCCTGTCGATCGGCGCAAAGTTCAAGGGGCAGCTTTGGAACTACGAAGAAACCAGCGTCGTTCCCGAATACGATCACGAGTACTTTCTGCTGCGGCTATTCGGCCAGTATCGTTTTGCGAAGACATCTCTATTACGCGTAACGGCCGAATACTACAGCCGGCGTTACGGCGAACGACCGTCTTTTGATCTGGACGGCCAGCAACGGATCGGCAACCCGAACGTTCGCTACGATTACTTATCGCTGGCATTGCGCGCGCGTCAGCGCATCAATGAGAGCATGTGGTTTGGTTTCGACGTTGCGCGCGACGAACGCAAGGATAAGTATGTTGGCTACAACGATTACACGCTGGACAGTTACGGCTTTGAGTTCCATTGGGTGCCAGGCGATCGTTTTGACTTTGAGCTCAACGCCGTCTACCGCTTATACGACTACCCCAACGCTTTTGCGTTTCACAACCCCATTGCCGGACCCAAAACGCATGAATCGGCCAATGGCAGCTTCATCACCACGTTTCGCATGACCAGGCACTTAAGCCTGATTGGCGAGGCCCGGTATCGCGAGACCACCTCCAACGACACACGCATCCAGTACGAACGCACTCAGTACCTTCTCGGAGTGCGTTGGGAACGCTGATTCTCTGCTAGACTTCCCCGCTCCCGAATTTTCGCGATCGCTTTTTGTCTTTCGCCTCTATGCTCTCTGCCCGCAATGGATGTCACACCGATCCTTGATCAACTGAATGACGCGCAGCGTCAGGCCGTTACAGCGCCCGCGGAACCAACCCTTGTAATTGCGGGTGCCGGTAGCGGCAAGACTCGCGTGTTGGTTCATCGCGCTGCCTGGCTCATCGACGTTGAGGGACTCTCACCGCAGGGCCTCCTGGCCGTGACCTTCACGAACAAAGCAGCGGCCGAAATGCGCAGTCGCATAGAGGCCTTGCTCAATGTGCCGGTACAGCACCTCTGGATAGGCACCTTTCACGGCCTCGCGCATCGCATGTTGCGGCGCCATTGGCGCGAAGCCAATTTGCCGCAGAACTTTCAGATTATCGATTCCGATGACCAGCTACGGCTTATCAAGCGGCTGCTGAAGAATCTCGAGATAGATGACAGCCAATGGGTACCGAAAGAAATCCAATGGTTCATCAACGCACAGAAAGACGAGGGGTTGCGCCCGCAACACCTTGACGACGAAGGCGACCCGAATCGCCGTCAGATGATTTCCCTGTATCAGTCGTATGAGGAAATCTGTCAACGCGGTGGTCTCGTCGATTTCGCGGAGCTGTTGTTGCGTGCTCACGAAGTGCTTCGGGATAACGCCGAGCTACTGTCGCATTACCGCCGCCGCTTCCAACATCTGCTCGTCGATGAGTTCCAGGACACGAACGCAATTCAGTACGCCTGGCTGCGCTTATTGGCGGGTGATAGGGGCGTGCCGTTTGTCGTCGGCGACGATGATCAGTCCATTTACCGTTGGCGTGGTGCGCGCGTCGAGCATATACACCGTTTTCAGAAGGACTTTCCAGGCACGAGTGTTGTCAAGCTCGAACAGAACTATCGTTCGACGGCAACGATCCTGAAGGCCGCTAACGCGGTCATCGCCAACAACAGTTCACGACTCGGCAAAAACCTCTGGACCGAAGGAGCGGAGGGCGAAGCCATCCGTGTCTACTCTGCCTACAATGAACGTGACGAGGCGGACTTCGTAATCGGGCGACTGCGTGACTGGATCGACCAGGGTAACGCGCGTGCCGATTCGGCTGTTCTCTACCGCTCGAACGCCCAGTCGCGAGTACTCGAGGAAAGCCTGATCAACTCACGCATCCCGTACCGTGTGTACGGTGGTTTACGGTTCTTCGAGCGTGCCGAGATTAAGGATGCGCTGGCTTACCTGCGTCTGATTTCAAATCGTGACGACGACAGTTCTTTCGAGCGCATCGTAAACAAACCGACGCGCGGAATTGGGGCTCGCACCGTCGAGCAAATGCGTTCCTATGCGCGTGCGAACGCCTGTTCCTTGTGGCGTGCCGCAGGCGCAACCGCGAGCGACGACCTGAACGGCCGCGCAGCCAACGCCGTCAATGCCTTCATGTCGCTCGTAGAGCGCATGGCGCGAGAGACCGCGGGCCTCGATCTGCACGACCAGGTTGATCACGTCATTCACGCGAGCGGCCTCATCGATTTCTTCAAAAAGGAAAAAGGCGAGAAAGGCGAGACGCGAGTAGAAAACCTGCTCGAGCTGGTCAGCGCGGCCAAGAGTTTCGAACCGGATCCGGCCGAGGAGATGTCGCCCCTGGATGAGTTCCTGTCGCATGCGGCGCTCGAGGCGGGTGAAGGCCAGGCCGATGCCTGGGAGGACTGCGTGCAACTCATGACCATGCACTCGGCCAAGGGACTCGAGTTTCCGCTGGTATTCATGTGCGGCATGGAGGACGGCCTGTTCCCGCATCAACGTTCCATCGCGGATGCGAACGGCCTCGAGGAAGAGCGCCGACTTTGCTATGTCGGCATCACGCGCGCCAAACAGACGCTGTATATAACGCACGCCGAACAGCGACGCCTGCACGGCATGGATAACTTTTCACAGCCGTCGCGATTCATCAACGAGATTCCTGACGAACACGTCGAGGAAGTGCGCCCCCGCGTGCAAGTTTCGCGACCGATGCGTCCGGTTCGGTCGCAGCGGCGACAAGGCACATCGACCGCCGCCGGTAACGAACTCGGAATTCGCCTCGGTCAGCGAGTCCGCCACAAAAAGTTTGGCGACGGGATCATTCTCAATTGTGAGGGGCAGGGTGCCCACGCGCGAGTGGAAGTCAATTTTGAGACTGCGGGCACAAAATGGCTCGTTCTGAGCTATGCAAATCTCGATCTGATGTAGACTACTCGCGATGAAAATTCTCATTCTCGGCGCGGGCCAGGTTGGGTCCTCAGCGGCATATCACTTGTCGCGCGAGGAAGCCAACGAGGTTACCGTTGTCGACCGGCGGCCCGATGTGTTGCGTGAGCTGCAGGATCGACTCGATATTCGAACCGTCGTTGGCCACGCTGCCTACCCCGAAGTACAGGAACGCGCTGGTGCCAGCGATGCTGATATCGTCGTCGCACTAACGGACAGTGACGAGACGAATATGGTCGCCTGCCAGGTCGCATATACAGAATTCCGTACACCGACCAAGATTTCACGTGTTCGCTCGGCCGAATACATGAATGCGAACAAACTGTTTACGCAGGACGCGATTCCTATCGATGTGCGTATCAGTCCCGAGCAGCTGGTGTGTTCCCACGTCGAGCAACTCATTCTTTATCCGGGCTCATCGCAGGTACTCGATTTTGCCGACGGCCGGGTACGGTTAGTCGGCGTGAACGCGGATCGCGACGGACTACTCGTTGGCCAGCGAATCGCGACGCTGAAAGACCACATACCGAACACCGAAGGCCGCATCGCCGCCATTTACCGACAGGGAAAGGCCATGCTTCCCGACGGCGACACGGTCATTCAGGAAGGCGATGAAGTGTTTTTCATCGCAGATCGCAAAGACATCCGCGTATTCATGAGCGAAATGCGCCGTCTTGAAGATCCGGTGCGTCGCGTAGTTATTGCCGGCGGCGGCAATATCGGCGTGCGTCTTGCGCTTGCCCTGGAGCAAACCAACCAGGTGAAAATCATCGAGCGCGACCAACTGCGCGCTCGCGATATTTCCGAGCAGCTCAACAAGGCGATCGTGCTTGTCGGCGACGCCGCGGACGAGGAATTACTGCTCGAGGAAAATATCGACAATGTCGACGTCTTTTGTGCACTAACCAACTCCGAAGAGGCCAACATTCTTAGCTCCATGCTCTCCAAGCGCCTGGGCGCTCACAAGGCGATGGCCTTGATCAACCGCGCGTCCTACGTAGACCTCGTGGAGTCCGGCAGCATCGATATCGCGATTTCGCCGCAGCAGATCACGATCGGGTCTCTGCTGGCGCACGTACGGCGGGGCGACGTTGTCAAAGTCCATTCCCTGCGCAGGGGCGCTGCGGAGGCCATGGAAGCCATCGCTCACGGTAATGAAGACAATTCAAAAGTGGTCGGTCGCTCGATCGAAGATATTGAGCTGCCGAAAGGGACGGCAATTATCGCCATCGTTCGTGGCGACCAGGTAATCATCGCGCACCACGATACGGTCATCGAAGCCGATGACCATGTGATTTTGTTTATGACCGATCGCCGCAAGATCGAGCATCTCGAGAGTCTGTTCCAGGTCGGCGTCTCCTTCGTTTAGGGCCTGACAACAAATGAACTGGACAGTTGTACAACGCATACTTGGTCTGCTGCTGATGATGTTCAGCCTGACGATGTTGCCACCGATCCTGTTCAGCCTGTACTACGAAGATCATTCATGGCTACCCTTCGTCAAAGGGTTTGGGCTGACGCTCGCCGCCGGATTTGTTTGTTGGCTGCCTGTACATCGGTCACGCAAGGACTTGCGGTTACGTGACGGCTTTCTGGTTGTCGCCGCATTCTGGACGGTACTGGGTACCTTCGGTGCGGCACCACTGTTTTTCGCCGACGTTCTGGCCCTGACATTCACGGACGCCGTTTTTGAATCGATGTCGGGCCTGACAACTACGGGCGCGACGGTGCTGACGGGACTCGACCAGCTGCCAGTCTCGATTCTTTACTACCGACAACAACTACAATGGTTAGGCGGCATGGGCATCATCGTCCTGGCCGTGGCCGTCCTGCCGATGCTGGGCGTGGGCGGTATGCAGTTGTATCGTGCCGAAACGCCCGGACCCGTCAAAGACACGAAACTCACACCCCGTATCACCGAAACAGCAAAAGCGCTCTGGTATGTGTATCTAGCATTCACTATTACCTGCATGCTCAGTTATCGCATTGCAGGCATGGGCTGGTTCGACGCGCTTTGCCATGCTTTTTCGACGGTCGCGATTGGCGGCTTTTCGACGCATGACCTGAGCATCGGGTTTTTCGACAGCGCGGCCATCGATCTGGTTGCCGTATTTTTCATGTTCGTTGCGGGCATCAATTTCTCATTGCATTTCTTCGCCTGGCGCTATGTATCGATTAAGCACTATGTCCAGGACCCGGAATTTCGTGCCTACAGCGCCATGCTGATTGCATTAAGCGTTGTCGTTGTAGCAACGCTCTACACCTACCGCGGCTATGTCGAGCCGGGCCAGACGTTTATCAACGGGCTTTTCCAGGCCGTCTCTATTGCTACCACCACGGGCTTCACGACCGAGAATTTCGCGCTGTGGCCTGCCGCGTTGCCCGTGCTGCTGATCTTCTCGAGTTTTGTCGGCGGTTCTGCCGGATCGACCGCAGGTGACATCAAGGTCATTCGCTGGCTGCTCGTTTATAAACAGGGCGTTCGTGAAATCATGCGTTTGGTCCACCCGAGCGCTGAGATTCCGGTGAAGCTGGGCAACAAGGCGGTGCAGTATCGCGTTGTCGATGCGGTGTGGGGCTTCTTTTCCGTCTACATCATCGTGTTCGGCATAATGCTCCTCGCAATGATGTCGACTGGTCTCGATCAGGTCACAGCGTTTTCGGCTGTCGCCGCAACGTTGAACAACCTGGGGCCCGGTCTTGGCGACGTCGCTACCGGATTCATGTCATTGACCGATACCGCCAAGTGGATATCGGTTGCTGGCATGCTGCTCGGCCGATTGGAGATATTCACGCTGCTTGTTCTCATTACACCGACGTTCTGGCGTACCTAGGCGAGCCATCGTTCCTGTGGATCCGGAATCACAAGAAGGGCTACTCGATCGAATCAGTATTTTTACCGGCAAGGCGTCCGCCTGGCTGACCCTGTTCATGGTGGTCGTCACGTTCGTTGTAGTTGTGCTGCGCTACGTTTTTGATGCCGGACTGATCTGGTTACAGGAATCCGTCATCTGGATGCACGCCTTCGTCTTCATGGTCGGTGCCGCTTATACTTTGCAGCAGGAAGACCACGTACGCGTGGACATTTTCTACAGAACGATGACCGCCAGGCGGCGCGCCTGGATAGACCTGCTTGGCGTCATCATTTTCCTCTGGCCCCTGTGCGTGTTTCTGAGCTGGAAATCGTTCGATTTCGTCGCCGCGTCCTGGGGCCTGCGTGAGGCATCGAGGGAATCCGGCGGCTTGCCTTATCCGCTGATACCGTTGCTCAAATCGGTGTTGCTCGTCATGCCGGCGATCGTAGCGTTGCAAGGTGCGTCTTTGATGCTGCGCTCAATCAAGACAATGAGGAAGGACTGAAATGGAGTGGGTCGCCGCGCTGCTGTTTGTGGCGGTAATCCTCGTATTGCTGGCGGGCTTCCCGGTCGCGTTCACACTCGGTGGCACTGCGTTGATTTTTGCGGTCGCCGGAATTATCGGCGGCAGCTTCAACGAGGCGCTGCTGTCCGGTTTGCCCAACCGGGTATTCGGCATCATGACCAACGAGACCTTAATGGCAGTGCCATTGTTCGTGTTCATGGGCGTTACGCTGGAGAGGGCGCGAATCGCCGAAGAGTTACTCGAAACACTTAGCTCCCTGTTTGGCCGTTTGCGCGGTGGGCTCGGTATTTCTGTAACGCTCGTCGGCATGTTGCTCGCCGCAAGCACCGGCATCGTCGGCGCAACCGTGGTCACGATGGGCCTGCTTTCCTTGCCCACCATGCTTAAACGTGGTTATTCGCCGGAGGTCGCGACCGGTACCATTTGCGCGTCCGGCACGCTCGGGCAGATTATCCCGCCGTCCATTATCCTGGTCATGCTTGGCGACGTAATGACGACGGCTTACCAACAGGCGCAGCTGCAGATGGGTATCTATTCTCCGAAAACCGTGTCGGTTGGCGACCTGTTTGCGGGGGCGCTCATTCCCGGCCTCATGCTGGTGGGCCTATACATCCTATACATCCTTGGCGGTGCGTTGCTGCGCCCTGCGAGCATGCCGGCCCATGAACGTGGCCCGCAGGATGAGGTTACAGCGTCCCAGGTCCTGCGCGCGCTGTTGCCCCCTTTGATCTTGATCCTTGCCGTATTGGGCTCGATTCTCAAAGGCCTTGCGACGCCCACCGAGGCTGCAGGTGTCGGCGGTATGGGCGCTTTGCTGCTTGCGATCTCACGGCGCGAGCTCAATCTCTCGCGTCTCAGAGAAATTATGCAAAGCACCTTGCGTATTAGCAGTATGGTGTTTCTTATTCTGATCGGCGCCTCTGTCTTTTCCCTCGTGTTTCGTGGTTACGGCGGTGACGACGGCGTGCGGGCGATCCTCGAAGCGTTGCCCGGCGGCGTCGTTGGCGCCGTCATTGTCGTGATGCTCGTGATGTTTCTGCTCGGCTTTGTCCTCGATTTTATCGAAATTACATTTGTCGTTGTGCCCATCGTCGGGCCGGTATTACTTGCAATGGGCCTTGATCCTGTCTGGCTCGGCATCATGATCGCGATCAACCTGCAGACATCGTTTCTGACGCCACCGTTCGGCTTTGCATTGTTTTACTTGCGTGGCGTGGCGCCGCCCTCGGTTACAACCGGTCAGATCTATCGCGGCGCCGTTCCGTTCGTCGGAATACAGGTGCTCGCACTCCTGCTGCTTGCGCTGTTCCCTGATCTTGTTACCTGGTTGCCGAACAAAATCTATGGCAGCTAGGGCGCGTATGAAACTGCGTTTACGGCATTCGTAAACTTGTCGACCAGCTCTGTTTCCTCAGCTGCACAAATATTGTAGGGCGGTGCCAGCAAGATGTGGTCGCCTCGCTGGCCGTCAATCGTTCCACCCATGCCGTAACAGAGCAGCCCCTCGTCGAGCGCCGCCTTTTGCACCTGCTTATGCGTTTTTCCGGCAGGGTCGAGCGGTATTTTGGTTTCCCGATTGCCCACGAACTCAACGCCAATAAACAGGCCACGACCGCGAATGTCGCCGACATAGTCATGTTCGGCAAGCGCCTTGCGTAACCGCGTTCGAATAGACTCCCCACGATCGATAGCGTTTTGTAGGAGGCCTTCGTCACGAATCGTTTTCAACGTGGCGAGCGACGCCGCAACCGCAATGGCATGGCCCATAAATGTGTGGCCGTGCTGGAAAAATCCACTCCCTGCCTTGATGGCGTCGGTGATATATTGTTTGCATAACAGGGCACCGATCGGCTGGTAGCCTGCCGCAAGGCCTTTGGCCATCGTGACCATATCCGGCACGATGCCCTCCTGGTCGTATGCCATCATGGTGCCCGTCCGGCCGGTGCCACACATCACCTCATCAAGTATCAAGTGCACGCCGTAGTGATCGCAGATCTCGCGAATGCGCTTGAAGTATCCCGGCACCGCGACGACCGCGCCCGCAGTCGCGCCGACGACCGTTTCGGCTACAAATGCGGCTACGTTGTCCGCACCCAGCTCCTGTAGTTTTTCTTCCAGCTCATCGGCAACGCGGCGGCCATATTCTGCGCGGCTCTCATCGCTGCGCTTCTCCCGGTATTCGAAACATGGAGCAATGTGATTCCCTGGTACCAGGAGCGGTGCGAAATTCTTACGGCGCCATTCGTTTCCGCCTACTGCCAGGGCTCCCAAGGTGTTGCCGTGATAGCTTTGGCGTCGCGCGATAAACAGGTGGCGTCGTGGTTCCCCTATTTCCACGAAATACTGACGTGAAAGCTTCAGGGCAGCCTCGATTGATTCTGAGCCTCCACTGACCAACAACACTTTTTCCAAGCCGGGGGCCGCGCTGGTGAGCGTTTCCGCAAGTTCCTCCATCACGTCGGTCGTAAAGAACGATGTGTGCGCATAAGGCAAACGCTCCGCTTGCTTTTTTATGGCCGCAAGCACGGCAGCGTGGCTGTGACCGAGGCAGGAAACGGCTGCGCCGCCGCAACCGTCAAGATAGCGCTTGCCGTTTGCGCCAATGATATAGGAGCCTTCGCCACGCACGGCGCGTGGAGGATGGTTTTTCAGGTCTCTGTGAATCGCATGACTCATCCGCTCGAATTCCTTTTTTTGAAAGACGACGATGTCGGTGTTGACGCTTACCAGTACGCACTAATGCGTGACAGTTGTCGCTCCGCTTCCTCAACAATGGCTACGGCGTCGCCGCCGGCCTGCGCGACCAGTAAGGCGATCAGCGCCTGCGTTGCAGCCAGGGCCCCGCTGAACGAATGGTAGAAAGAAGCAGAACGATTCTTGGAAATTATCGTGTGGCTCGCTGCGCTCGCAGCGGGCGACACAACACTGTCGGTGAGCGCCACGATTTTCGCGCCAGATTCCGCCACGTACTCCACCGCATCGATCGTTATTTGTGTATACGGCGAAAAAGAAACAACAAACAAGCTGTCCTCTTCGCCGATGCCACGCAGCTGATCCGCGAAGATGCCGGCGCGCGTGTCGAGAAGCTGGCTGTTGTCCCGAAACAACTGATAGGCGTAATGAAACAGGAATGCGGGCGCAAAGGCGCCGCGCAAACCGAGGACGTAGACGCGCCGACTGTCGTGCATCATCCTTGCGGCATCTAACATAATGGAATAATTAGCCTCCGATAACGTCCGTTCAATGTTGTCGATTTCCTGCGCTCGGAACTCGGCAAACAGGCGTGCCCCGTCATCGACGCCGCGTCGCTGGATAGCCTGGAGTCGACTGGCGAACTCGGGCGCGCTCTTCCTGAGCCTCTGTCGGAAAGGCTCCCGTAGCTCTTTGTATTCAGCGAAGCCTAGCGTCTTGCTGAGACGGCTGATCGTAGCCGGCTTCACGCCTGCCTTGCCGGCCACGACGCGCATCGAATTCAAGCCGATCTCCTCGGGGTTTTCGACCATATAGCGGGCGGCCTTCCGCAGTTCGGGGGTCAGCTTTGAATAAGAGTCCACGAGGAGCCGCACGGCGTCCGGATATAAAGATTGCATAGTTAGCAATGAAACAAATGAATCATGGCTTCACTATACTGAATCATCCGTTGCATTAAAAGGGTGGATCAGCTAACGTCTCTGCCGAAAGTTGTGAGACAAAACGGCGCCTTAGGTGTCACAAGACAAGTAGTACATTCTCTATTAGGGGGAGATTCGAAATGAACAGAAAGACCATCTCGTTCGGAGCGCTGGCGGCCATACTGGCTAGTACGGGGCTATCGTTTCAAACAGCGGTTGCACAGGACGACGAGCTGATTGAAGAAATCGTCACGCTCGGCTCGCGCAGCGCGAAACCACGATCGGCATCCGATTCCACGGTACCTATCGACGTGATCAGCGGTGAAGATTTTAATGCCATGGGCAGCACCGCCGACCTCACCGACAACCTGAAAGCGTTGGTGCCTTCATATACAGCCACGCCAGCCACCGGTGACGGCAGCGCATTCGTGCGCCCGACTTCACTTCGTGGCACTGCGCCCGACCAGGCGCTCGTGCTTGTCAACGGCAAGCGCCGGCATCGCTCCGCGCTCGTGCAGTTTTTTGCGCCAGCCGCGGGCAATGGCGCGCACGGTGTGGATATCGGCATGATCCCGGGCATCGCCGTAAAAAGCGTTGAAGTACTGCGTGACGGTGCTGCGTCACAGTACGGTTCCGATGCTATCGCGGGCGTTATTAACTTCAATCTGAAAGACGCTTCCGAAGGCGGGCAGATACAGGCGCAGTACGGCGAACATAATGATGGCGAGCAAAGCACCAAGTTCGCTGCCAATGCGGGCTTTGCGGCTGGCGACAATGGCTTTATCAATCTCAGCATCGAGGTGATCGACAACGACGGTCTGTCACGTGGCGTTCAGCGAACCAGCGACTTCGATGCGCTGATTGCGGCGGGCGTAGAACCGTCCATCATCGGTGCCGATGCCCCGTTCGGTGACGCGCCGTTGCTGCAGTCCTGGGGCCGTCCGGAAACCTCGGGCACGCGCTTCTACATGAATTCGGGTTTTGAGATTAACGACAGCGCCGAGCTCTACGCGCGCCTGGGAATTGCGGAGACCGATGGTCGATATCGTTTCTTCTATCGCAGCCCCAGTCACTCAACCTTCACCTCGCAACTTGCTTTTGGGGAAGGGTGTCCTTCTTGCGATCCAAACGACCCATTGGATACGATGAGTTTGCGTGAACAGGGCTTTGTCGGTTTACCGGCCGGTTTTACGCCTTTCCTGGATGGCGAACAAAACGATTCCAGCCTCGTAATCGGTGTCAACGGTGAATTCGATAGCGGCATGACCTACGACCTCAGTTACGGTTTCGGCAAGAACGAACTGGATTACTTCCTGAACAATACGGCCAACCCGAACCTCGGGCCCGGGGATTTCAATTCGCTGCCACAGATGGATTTCGATGTCGGTGGCTATTCCCAGGAAGAGGTTAACCTCAATGCCGACTTTTCGCTGGCGATGAGCGATAACGTGAACTTCGCATTCGGTGCGGAGGCCCGTGAAGAGACTTATACGGCGTTTCAGGGCGAGCCGAGTTCCTCCTTTGTCTCGGGCTCCAGTGGCTTCAAGGGCATTACGCCGCAGGACGCCGGCGAGTTCGAACGTGACAACATCGCGTTCTACGCGGATATCGAGCATGACCTCAGCGATGCAGCTCTGATCCAGTACGCAATTCGTTACGAGAACTTCTCCGACTTCGGCGACACGATCAACGGCAAAATCGCCACGCGTTATCGTTTCAGCGACGCTGTCGCGATGCGTGGTGCCATATCGACGGGCTTTCATGCGCCGACACCGGGCCAGGCAAATGTCAGAACCACGATCACGACATTTGATGGCGCAACGGGCCTGCAGGTTGAGGAAGGCCTGGTACCGTCAACTGATCCGCGCGTTTCGGCTGTTGGCGGCACAAGCCTTAAAGAAGAGAAGTCTCTTAACTATAGCCTCGGTATGACGGCTGACATCAGCGACTCCTGGAACGCGACAATTGACCTGTACAGAATCGAAGTTGATGACCGTATCTATCGCACCGGCGATATTGCGGTGCCCGGCACAACCAACACGATATCGTTTTACACGAACGCGCTGGATGTCGAGCACCAGGGTGTTGACGTCGTCATAACCGGCGGTTGGGACTGGGGTGATACCGGCAATACCGATGTAACGATTGCGTACGGTTATAACGAGATCAATGTCGCCGGCCAGAAACAAATCAATGGTGTAAACCCGGTTAGCGCCGGCCTCATTGAGGACATCGAGAATAACTATCCGAACCATCGCTTAGTCGCAACGGCGAACACGTACTTTAGCGAAAAGCTGAATGCGCTGTTACGAGCCAACTTCTACGGCGAACACTTCGACGAGCGTGGCACAATCGGTGCGGCAGTCGATCCGAGCGCCAAGATAGACGCTACAGTTTACGTTGATCTCGAGGTCGGCTACCAGGCGACGGAAAATGTCAGGATTGCGGCCGGCGCCACCAATATCTTCGACGAGTTTATCGACGAGATCGGGCCACCGAACGCCAATCGCCTGAGCGTTGGCCTGCAATACCCACGACGCAGTGCTGCGAACTACGAGGGTGCTGCGTGGTACCTGCGGGGCATTTACTCCTGGTAACATAGGAGCAGACGCAGGCACGCTTACGGTGCCGCAGAAAACGAAGGCCGGTTGCGCTACGCAACCGGCCTTTTTTATGAGCTGAATTTGATTGCTGATTTTCGGGCTAAAGCAAACCCTTATCTTCAGTGCTCTGCAATTCCTTCATCAGCCTCTCGTTTTCGTAACGCGCGATACCAAGGTCGTCAGCATAGCTCGGTAGTTGGACGCCGCAGACCGTCGCCGCGCAGAGTCTGCCTGCGGCGCAGGCTGACATACTGCCGAAACCCGACAGGGCGCCAACAACATAGGTGTCGGCAGGTCCCATCGGCCCGATCAGCGGCCAGTTCTCTTCGGTCATTGTGTAGTAGCCACCATAGTGCGCAAAACGGGCGGGCGGCGACTCTATATAGGGAAGCAACGACGGCAACAATGCTGCCGCACCGCGGATGACGATTTCCGGAAATTGCGGATCAATGGCCGCCTCGTTGCCGAGTTCTCGTTGCGGCTGACTTTCCGTTGCATTGTAGGCCCAGCCAAGCTTGACCCACGTTCCCCGGTCGCCGCCGTCAGGTCGACAATGTGTTCCGGCCGGAAGCGTGCCTGTCAGCCACTTGAGTTGTGGGTCTTCAGCGAGTAGCGCACATTCCTCGTCGCTCCATCCGAGCGACTTTCCATCGAGATCGATCGAAAACGGCATATCCCGGGGGATGGCTGCAAGCCGGTCGTCGAATGCGATTTTCTGCTGGTAGACGTTTCTAACCGGCAAATCGACCCCCAGCATTTTTGCCACTTCACCTGCAAACGGGCCCGCGGCGTTGATGACGACGTCGGCCTTGATGACTGTCGAATCGCTCCCGGAATTCGTCTGCAGAATAAAAGCGCCGTTACTCGAAATCGCTGTTACTTCACCGTTCACGCGCTTGCCGCCAGCTTCGCGATAGCGCTCAAGCATCAAGGCCCCCAACTGCTGCCCGCTGATATCGCCGCCTCTCTTTATGTGAATGGCGTTGCGGATATCCCCGCTCAGCGCCGGAAACCGCCGATGAATTTTGTCCGCGCTCGAAAACACGTCGACATCAACGCCCGATTGCAGCGTGTTCAAGACAGTGTCTGCATTTGCTTGTCGTGTCGCCAGCACGTAGCCGCGGTCCGTCATGTTGAAGACGTTGTTCGTGTCGTGCGCGAGTCGCTCCATCAGGTCGATGCTGTCGTTGCTAAACGCTGTCATCGTAGGATGTGGCCACCAGTTGCGGAAATTGTCGCCGGACTGCGCACTCGTGTAGCTCATCGGGTGCCGATAATCAATCAACATCACGGACGATTTTCGATACTCGGTGCAGAGATAGTAAGCGGTTGCGATACCGGCAATGCCGGCACCGATAACCGCTACCTCCACGGCGTTGTCTGTATTAGCGCGTATTAAGGTAGGCCTGTTCTGATATGCGTGAGTTTGCGGAGACAAGGTCGAGGTATTCGAAATATGCTTTGCCAATCCTCGCAGCGACCGGATCAGCAGCCATCAGGTCGTCGACAACTTCTTGTGCGATTGATCTCAGCAACGAGATTACTTCGACCGGGAAAGGACGAATCTCGACATCCGGATCTTCTTTCAGCTGTCGCAGTGACATGGCGTTGCCGTGCGTGTACTCGGCCGCCATGTCGGTGCTTATCGCCTGGCACGTTGTGCTGATAATTTCCTGCAGATCAGTGGGCAACGTGTTCCAGGCTTCTTTATTGATAATCGTCTCCAGTCCCGGGCCAGGTTCCTGCCATCCGGGATAATAATAATAGTGTGCGGCTTTGTGTAGACCGAACGATGCGTCGTTATACGGTCCTACCCATTCAGTGGCATCGATTGCGCCGGTTTGCAGCGCCGTGAAAATTTCAGAGCCCGGCAGCGTGACCGGCGTGCCGCCCGCGCGCCGCAACACCTCGCCACCCAGGCCGGGAATTCGCATCTTCAGGCCCTTGAGATCATCGACGGAATTTATCTCCTTGTTGAACCAGCCGCCCATCTGCACGCCAGTGTTACCGGTCGCAAATGGCACCAGGTTGAAGGGTTCATAGAGCTCGCGCCAGAGCGCCATGCCGCCACCGTAATAAAGCCAGCCATTAAGCTCTTGATTGGTCATGCCAAACGGGATGGCCGTGAAGAACTGGGCAGCATCCACTTTGCCCTTATGGTAGTAAGACGCGTCATGGCCCATTTCGACCGTACCGCGACTGACCGCGTCAAAAACTTCAAAAGCCGGCACCAGCTCGCCCGCACCATAGACTTTGATTTTCAATCTACCCGCCGACGCCGTCGCAACGCGCTCGGCAAGATTTTCAGGTCCCATTCCCAGGCCCGGAAATTTGGGCGGCCAGGATGTCACGCAGGACCATTGGAAAGATTGGTCGCCTGTAGCGTTGTCGCCGACGCAATTGGCTTCTTGTTTCGCACAAGCTGAGAGGGTTGCGACAGCGGCAAGGCTGCCGACGAACTGTCTTCTTTTCATTGGGCGTCCGATGATGGCTGGGCTTTGGCTAGTCTATTGTGGGTCCGCCCTGAAACCAACTCGCCACAGGTGGGAGTTTTTCAATGACGTTTATACCCACTATTTGTGTTATTTATGAGATCATGTGGCGTCGTTTTCCCACCGTTGATGCGAAAAGCCCCGGTCTTACGACCGGGGCTACTCCGTCCCTGGTCCGGCCGACGAGAAAACACCCCACCTGCCATCCCTGGGGTCTTTATGGGGCTGGTTTTTCACTAAGTATTCCCACCGGCCGGTTAATTCAGTTTCGCATCAAGGCCGCTCTGCCGTGCCGTATCATTCTCAAGGAATTAACGATAAAGGCGCATCGGAGGCCAAATTCATGAAAGCCCGGCAAATATGATTGGGTTACTGCAACGCGTCAGCGAGGCCGAAGTTGCCGTGGGCGGCAAGGTCATCGGCCGTATTGGTTGTGGGCTCCTGGTGCTGGTCGCCGTGCACCGCGACGACACCGAGCGCGACATCTCGCGGCTTTCTGAGCGCCTGCTGGGTTACCGGGTATTTCCCGACGCTGAGGGCCGCATGAATCGTAGCCTCCTGGAGGAGCAGGGAGGCCTGCTGCTGGTTCCCCAGTTCACGCTGGCCGCGGATACGAGAAAGGGTACGCGTGCCAGCTTCACCAAAGCCGCGCCGCCGGAGAAAGGCGCGGCCTACTTCAATCAACTGGTCGGTATTTGCTCCCGGCAACTCGCCGACGTACAGACGGGCGAATTCGGAGCCGGCATGCAGGTCAAACTCGTAAACGACGGCCCCGTGACGTTCTGGCTGGAGTCCTGAAGCGCCTGTGACGCGGGTACGGTTTTGTTGCACAGGCAGGGGTATCATGAACATAATTCGCGCCCGGCCTCGGTCGGCGCCATGTTTTGCAATTCGACACGGGGCAGGACCCCAGGAGCTTTGAGATGTTCTCCAACATCGGACCCGTACAGTTATTGATTGTGCTCGCGATCGTTTTGGCGATATTTGGCACCAAGCGTCTGCGCACGTTGGGGTCGGACCTGGGCAGCGCCATCAAGGGGTTTCGCTCGGCCGTCAGCGAGGCCGACAAGACGACCGATCAAATCAGCGAATCTTCCGAGGACGCCGACTTCGACAACACGCCGGCCGAAGAAACGCGCAAAGAAACCGACACCTGATTTTTCTTTGCTATGTCCGGAATAGGTGGTTCGGAATTTTTATTGCTTTGTCTGATCGGGCTGCTTGTCCTCGGTCCTGAGAGGCTGCCGCGCGTCGCCAGCCAGATCGGTGGCTGGATAGGACAGGCGCGGCGTATGACGCGTGGACTAAAGCGTCAGCTCGAAGAAGAGCTCGACGTCGAAAAGAACATCGGTATCAACCCGAATGAATTGTTGACGCCACGTGAAGACGACACCTTTTCGCCTCTGCATACCGAAGAAGACGGTGGGGAGGAAACGTCCACGTGAGCGGCGGGCCGGAAGCCACTGACGACAACCTGGGAGAAGGCACCCTGTTGTCGCACCTCGTTGAACTGCGCAGTCGCTTATTAAAGGTCGCCGCAGCAGTGCTTGTCGTTTTTGTAGGGCTGTTGCCGTTCGCCCGGCATATTTTCGAATTCGTGTCGGAGCCACTTCGCTCTGTTCTCCCTGGTGGCCAGATGATAGCGACTGCCGTGGCGTCGCCGTTACTCGCGCCGTTCAAGTTGACCTTTTACGTCGCGCTTTTCATCGCGATGCCCATCGTTCTGTATCAGACATGGACCTTCGTCGCGCCCGGCCTTTACAAGAAAGAAAAGCGCTTCGCGGTACCGTTGCTCGCGTCGAGCATCCTGCTGTTCTACGCAGGCATCGCGTTTGCCTACTTCGTTGTGTTTCCGTTGATTTTCGGCTTTATGACTGCGATTGCGCCCGAGGGCGTTGAGGTGATGACCGATGTCACCGCCTACCTCGATTTCATCATGATGCTGGTGTTGGCGTTCGGCCTGGCGTTTGAGGTGCCCATAGCCGCCGTGTTGATCGTCTGGACAGGACTGACCACGGCGGAAAAACTCGGCCATGCACGGCCATACGTGTTTCTCGGGGCCTTCGTTGTCGGCATGCTGCTGACGCCGCCTGACGTCATTAGCCAAACGCTGCTGGCGGTACCTGTTTATCTGCTCTACGAACTGGGCATCGTCATGGCGCGGGTGTTCACTTCGAGTAAGCGCGATAACTCCGAGGAGGCGGCAGCGACAGACGCTTGATGGGCTGAGACCCCACATAATTCAGGGCCTGGCTAAACCACGCCCAATGCTGCGTCAAGTAGCCGGATGGCCGTCAAATAGTGTTTAATGCCTAGCCTTGGCCCGCCGAAAATCGATAACAAGGCGCCAAGCGCCAACCGGGGGAAAACATGACCGATACCGTTGCCGCCACCGCGGAGGACTATTCACACGACAGTGAATTTCTGGGCCATCCGAAGGGCCTGTACGTCTGCTTCTCGACCGAGCTTTGGGAGCGATTTTCATTCTACGGAATGAAGTACCTGTTGCTCCTGTACCTGACCAAGTACCACCTGTTTACGGACGAAGCCGGGCTCGACGTCCTTGGCTCTTACGCCGGCCTTGTGTACGCGTTGCCGCTAATCGGCGGCATGATCGCTGATCGTTTTCTCGGCATGCGTAAGTCAGTGTTATTTGGCGGCATCCTGTTGTCGCTCGGGCACATACTCATGGCGGTCGAGGGGTTCCAGGCGATTAACTATGCGGCTGGCACCGTACTAACGCACGACCTGACACTCGTCAGCGGCGAAGTTCTCGCGGCTGGCACGATGCTCTCCGAAGCTGTTATGTTCCGCGACACGGAAGCGCTCAAGGTTTTCTACTTCGCGTTGGCGCTTATCGTTATGGGCGTTGGTTACCTCAAGCCGAACATTTCCACTATTGTCGGCAAACTGTATTCCATCGACGACCCGCGGCGTGATTCGGGTTTCACGATCTTTTACATGGGTATCAACATCGGCTCATTCGCGGCGACGTTGTTGTGTGGTTGGCTCGGCGAGACCTTCGGTTGGAAATACGGTTTTGGCGCCGCCGGTATTGGCATGATCTTCGGGCTTTTTACCTTCATGTACGGCCAGAAATACCTCATGGGTCATGCAGAGCCACCGGACCCCGAGAAAATCAAGAAGGGCTTTCTGGGGCCTATTAGCCTCGAGTGGTCCATCTACCTGTTAAGCCTGCCGGTACTCGGCGTACTTTGGCTGCTGGTGCAGCACGAGCCCGTCGTGTACCTGACGCAAAACGTGTTCCTGGTTATCGCGATCGTTGGCCTGATACTTTATTCAATGGTTCATACCAGGCAGGACCAGAACAATACCGTGGCTTACACGATCGCGGGCATAGCGGTTGTCGGCGCACTGTACGCGATCGGCGTGAACCTGCATTTCATACCGGGCAGCGAGAATCTGGCCGAGAATGTATTGTATGGCTCGATCATCCTGATCGTCGGATTCGTGATTTACGGATTTATGACACACAATTCTGCCGAGTTTGGCCGAACCGTCGTATTGATGATCCTCATTCTCTCGACCATTGTCTTCTGGGCCCTGTTTGAACAGTCCGCCGGCTCGATGACCTTGTATGCCGACCGTGTGGTCGACCGGTCTCTCGGGAACACCACGTTCACGGCTGCCCAGTTCGGCTCGCTGAATGCCGGGTTCATCATGTTGCTGGCGATTCCGTTCGCGGCGCTTTGGACATGGCTCGCGAAAAAAGAACTCGAGCCGTCGACGCCGGTCAAGTTTGGCCTGGGTATCCTGCAGGCAGGGCTCGGTTTCGGCGCGCTGGTCGTCGGTGCCGAGTTCCCGAACCAGTCCGGACAAGTCGCGATGATATGGTTGATTCTTGCGTATCTACTACACACCACCGGTGAGCTGTGCCTGTCGCCGGTCGGCCTGTCCGCCGTAACCAAACTGTCGATCGGCAATGTCGTCGGCGTCAGCATGGGCACCTGGTTCCTGGCAACCGCGCTGTCGGAGACCGTAGCGACCCGCATCGGCAAAATGGCGGCGATCGGTTCACACTCCGGCGAAGTCACTAATCCGGCGTCTGCGCTAGCCACGTACACACAACTCTTCGAATTCCTGATGTGGTTTGGTATCGGAGCCGGCATATTTATGATTATCATTTCGCCAATCCTGCGTCGCTGGATGCACGGCATTCACTAATTACTTTTACCCACCGGAAACAGATCTATGAAATATCTCGTTAGAATCGCCGCGGGCGTCGTACTCCTATCGATGCTCGGCGCCTGTACCCAACAGGACGCGGATGAGTCCGCCAATGCTACGTCGAACGAAACCGCGGAAGAATTCGTCGTTCGCGCGAATGCTGAGCTCGCGGATCTGCGCAAGGAAACGGGTGCGGCCGAGTGGGTACGCGCGACCTACATCACCGGGGACACCGCGATCATCGCGGCGGCTTCCAGCGAAAAATATGCAAAATGGCACAGCGGCATGGTGCAGCAGGCGCTGCAATATGACGACCAGGAACTTGGCGCCGAAACCCGACGCGCGCTCGATCTCCTGAAGCTCGGCACCTCTTTGCCCACACCTGCCGATGCTGCAAAACGCAAGGAGCTGACGCTCATCGCGACCGAGCTCGAGGGCATGTACGGCGCCGGTCAGTATTGCCGCAACGATAACGATTGCCAGAACCTGCCCGAGCTTGAGGACGTTCTCGCTAACAGTCGCGATTACAATGAACTGCAAGAAGCCTGGGTCGGCTGGCGTTCGATCGCGCCGCCGATGCGGGACAAATACCAACGCTACGTCGAACTCGCGAACGAAGGCGCCAATGAATTGGGCTACGGCGATCTCGGTGAGAAGTGGCGCGCCGGTTACGACATGAGCCCTGCAGAATTCGAGCAGGAAACTTCTCGACTGTGGGAACAGGTCAAGCCGCTGTACGACGAGCTGCATTGCCATGTTCGCGCGAAGCTCGGCGCCGTCTACGGTGGAGACAAGGTGCCACAGGACGGCCCGATCCCGGCGCACCTGCTGGGCAATATGTGGTCACAGGGGTGGAGTTTCATTTACGACATCATGGAACCATACCCGGGCGTCGCCGATCTCGACGTCGACAGCACATTGAAGACTAAGGACTTTTCGCCGCAGGAAATGGTTCGCTCCGCCGAGAATTTTTACGTCTCGCTTGGCATGCCACGACTGCCCGATACGTTCTGGACACGCTCGCAGTTCTCGAAACCGCGAGACCGAGATGTCGTCTGCCACGCCAGCGCCTGGGGCCTGGACGGCGGTAATGACCTGCGCATAAAGATGTGCATCAAGCAGACCTATGATGAACTGCGCACCATTTATCACGAACTTGGCCATAACTATTACCAGGGCGCTTACAAAGACCAGCCGCTTTTATTCCAGGGCAGCGCACACTCGGGATTCCACGAAGCCATCGGCGACACCGTGACGCTTTCAATGACGCCCGAATATCTTGCCGAGGTCGGGCTGATCGGCACGACCCAAGAAAGTGAGAAGGCGGTCATCAACCGGCAGATGCAGCTGGCGCTCGACAAAATTGCGTTCCTGCCGTTCGGCAAACTCATCGATGAATGGCGCTGGGGTGTATTTTCGGGCGCAATTGCGCCTGAGAACTACAACGCTGCATGGTGGGAGTTGCGTACGAAATACCAGGGAATCACGCCGCCCGTGCCGCGCAGCGAGGCTGATTTTGACCCCGGTGCCAAATACCATGTGCCGTCCAATGTTTCCTATACCAGGTACTTCCTCGCGCACATCCTGCAGTTCCAGTTTCAGCGTTCATTGTGCGAAATTGCCGGGCACGAAGGCGATCTCGCTGCCTGCTCGGTTTTCGGCAGCAAGGAGGCAGGTGACCGCTTCTACGCCATGATGGCGTCCGGACAGAGCGAGCCGTGGCAGGATGCGCTCGAGAAGCTAACGGGCACCCGCGAGATGGACGCAACGGCGATCATCGACTACTTCGTACCACTCATGGCTTATCTTAAAGAACAGAACGAGGGCCGGAGCTGCGGCTGGTAATCTAAAGAATAAAGGGAAACCCTAATGGCCAGCACGAACGTACACATACTACCGCCCGTCGTTGCTGCAGACCGCAGCATTGCCGAACTTACGGTCAAGGCACTCATCCTCGGTGCGTTATTGTCGATGATATTGGCCGCGGCGAACGCTTATATCGGCCTGCTGGTCGGCCTGACCGTATCGGCCTCGATTCCAGCCGCGGCGGCATCGATGGGTATCTTGCGGCTGTTCCGCCGCTCGACGATTCTCGAAAACAACATGGTGCAGACTGCCGCTTCGGCGGGCGAGTCGCTGGTTGCCGGCATTATTTTCACGATTCCTGCACTGGTAATGATGAAGGCCTGGAGCGGCTACGAATACGGGCCGATGGTCTCGATCGCGATTCTTGGCGGTATTCTCGGCGTCGCATTCACCGTTCCTCTGCGCCGCGCGCTAATTGTCGAAGCACGACTCGCGTTTCCCGAGGGCCAGGCGACGGCTGAGGTCCTGAAAACCGGCGGCATCGAGCGCCACCCTGAATCGGCTGCGAACGTTCACGCCGACACCGGGTTCCGGCGCTTGCTGCAGGCGGCCAGCATAGGTGCAGTATTCAAGTTCGTCGAGTCCGGCGTCGGGCTGCTTGCCGGCAATGTCGCAACATCACAGGCTTGGCTGGCTGGCAAATACCTGTTTCTCGGCAACATCAACATTAGTCCCGCGCTGATCGGCGTCGGCTACATCGTCGGCCTGAACATTGCGATGCTGGTATTTATTGGCGGCGCCATCGGCACCTTGATCGGCGTGCCCTTGAACTGGACGTTCAACCACGAAGCGATCATGGTCGCGACGGGCATTGACCCGGCGACTGCGTGGTCGCAACTGGACGCGAACCAGTGGGGTGCGCTGGCCGGACAGTCCTGGCAGGACTGTCGAAGGGTCGGTGTCGGCGCGATGATGGTTGGTGGCCTTTGGTCGCTCATCAGCCTGGCCGGACCGCTTGTCGATGGCGTCCGCTCGAGCATGCAGGCGTATCGCAACTCACGCGCTGGCGGTCCGGCGGCGCTGCGCACCGAATTCGATACACCGATGAACTACGTGTTGCTCGTGGTACTCGCGTCCATTGTGCCGCTGTTCCTCATTTTCAATTTCGCGCTCGCAGAATATCCGCAACGATTGATGATCTCCGCAATCATGACGGTCTTGATGCTGGTCTTCGGCTTTGTCTTTTCGTCGGTCGCCGGATATATGGCGGGCCTCGTCGGCAGTTCGAACAACCCGATTTCCGGCGTTACCATCGCGACGGTCATCGTGTCGGCTTTGATCCTGCTGCAGTTGATGGGTAACGAGGGTATGGCGGCCACGCTCGGTCCGATCGCCGTCATGTACCTTGCTGGCCTGATTTGTTCGGCGGCGGCAATTGCCGGTGACAACATGCAGGACCTCAAGTGCGGCCATGTTGTTGGCGCGACCCCGTGGCGCCAGCAGCTGTTCCAGATAGTGGGTGTCGTCGCCGCGGCAATCGTGATTCCCCTTATCCTGCAACTGCTCGACAATCAGTACGGCATCGGCCGACCCAGCCCAAATCCCGATGCGATTCCCAACAGCATACTCGCGGCCCCTCAGGCCGGACTCATGCAGGCGCTGGCTGGCGGCATCTTCGGTGCCGGCATCCAGTGGAACTTCATCATGATGGGCTTCGCACTGGCAATCGCGCTCATCGTGCTGGACAAAATTCAGGAAAAACGCGGCTCGTCATTCCGCTTCCCGGTGCTGGCTGTGGCTGTCGGCATCTACCTGCCACTCGGCTTGTCGGTGCCCATCTTTATCGGTGGTGTTGTCGCGTGGTTGGTGAAACGGCGCTCAAAAGAACTCAACGAAGAGCAGTGGGTTCGGCGCGGAAGCGTGGGCTTGCTGGTTGCATCCGGCCTGATCACCGGTGAGGCCCTGATGGGTGTGCTGGTCGCGTTGCTCGCTGGCGCCGGCATTGCGCTGCCGTTAATGACCGGGTTTGGCTTCGCGCCGATACTCGCCCTGCTGGCTTTCGGCGCCGTGATCGTTTACCAATACCGCACGCCGCTGGCGGCGGGTAGTGACTAAGCGCTCCCCGGGAGATCGCGATGCATGACTTCGAGAAACTTGGCGCTTTCTATCTCGGCAAGCGCTTTGACACGGACACCGAAAAGCTCACCGAAGAGCTCGTCCTGTACGACTCCAAAGACCTGACGACGCACGCCGTCATCATCGGTATGACCGGGTCGGGCAAGACCGGGCTCGGTATCGGCATTCTCGAAGAAGCGGCGCTCGACCACATTCCGGTCATCGCGATCGATCCAAAGGGCGACATGGGCAATCTCCTGCTCACGTTCCCAAAGCTTCAGGCATCGGACTTTCGTCCGTGGATTAATCCACGCACCGCAACGGATAAAGGCCAGACTCCTGATGAGTTCGCCGCGGCGCAGGCCGCACTGTGGAAAAAGGGGCTCGGTCAGTGGGGCCAGAACGGCAAGCGCATTGCGCAACTTCGCAATAACGTCGACCTCGCTATCTATACACCCGGTAGCAATTCCGGCGTGCCGGTCTCCGTGCTGCAGTCGTTCAGCGCGCCCGACCAGGCGCTCATCGACGACATCGACCTTTACCGGGAGCGCGTGCAGTCCACGGCCACCGGCATCCTTACGCTTCTCGATATCGACGCGGACCCGGTCGCGAGTCGTGAACACATCCTGATCTCGAAACTGCTCGACAACGCCTGGCGCGAAGGTCGCGATCTGGACGTTCCCGGGTTGATCATGGAAATTCAGAATCCGCCTATCGTCAAAGTCGGTGTCATGAATCTCGATTCGTTTTTCCCGGCCAAGGATCGGTTCGCACTCGCGATGCGACTGAACAACCTGCTCGCGGCACCCGGGTTCGAGGCATGGATGACGGGCACGCCGCTGAATGCCAAGAGCCTCCTGTACACGGACGAAGGCAAGCCGCGTGTCTCCATAATGTCGATAGCACACCTTGACGATGCACAGCGGATGTTCTTCGTGTCGATGTTGTTGAACGAACTCATCGCCTGGATGCGCGCCCAGCAGGGCACGTCGAGCCTGCGTGCCATCCTCTATATGGACGAGATATTCGGTTACATGCCGCCGGTCGCAAATCCACCATCCAAGAAACTTTTTCTGACGCTGCTGAAACAAGCGCGCGCCTACGGTCTCGGACTCGTGCTGGCCACGCAGAACCCCGTCGATCTTGACTACAAGGGCCTGTCCAACACCGGCACCTGGTTTATCGGCCGCTTGCAAACTGAGCGTGACAAAGCGCGGGTCATGGAAGGGCTCGAAGGCGCCAGCGGCGGTGACTTCAACAAGCAGGCCATGGAGCGCACTATTGCAGGACTCGGCAAGCGGCGCTTCCTGCTGCACAACGTACACGAGGACGAGGCGGTCGTGTTTAACACGCGCTGGGTGATGTCCTATCTCGCCGGCCCGCTAACGCGCAACCATATCCGCACATTGATGTCCAAGGTCAAGAACAAGATTGCTGCTGTGGCAAAAACGGTCTCCAAACCGAAGCGCAAGAGCCGGGACAGTGCGCCGGCGTTGCCGCCGGCTGTCGAACAGTACTTCATCAAAGGGCATGCCGAGGAGGTCGTCTATCATCCACAGTTAGTTGCCGCCGGTGACGTTGTATTCACAAGCGCGCGATACAACATCGAGGACGAGCGCAGCGTGTTGCACACGGTAGAGTTCGAAGACGGTCCGGTAGAAGTTGACTGGGACGACAGCGAATCGCTCGACATTGCGGTTGACGAACTTCTGGATGAAGGCGTAGAAGGCGCAAGCTATGCCGACTGCCCAACCGCCGCCAGCGACGCAAAAGGCTACGCGCGCTGGGGCAAGGACTACAAGCGCTGGTTACGGCAAAACGAGAACGTCACAGTCTACAAAAGCAAACGCTTTCGCCTCGCATCGAACGCCGGTGAAACCGAAGGCGAGTTCCGCGCCCGGCTACAGGATGCGGCCAGCGAAATTCGCGACCAATCGATTGCGAAAATACGCAAACGTTACGCGAGCAAGGTAACCACGCTTGAAAACCGATTGATGCGAGCCGAACAGGCGATCTCGCGTGAGAAACAACAATCCACCAAGAAGAAGCTGGATACGGCCATTTCGTTTGGCACCGCAATCCTCGGCGCCGTACTCGGCCGCAAGAAACTATCGAGCAGCACCGCAACCAAGATTGGTTCGGCTATAAAGACGGCTGGCGGCGCGCGCAAGGAAGCCGCTGACGTTGGTCGCGCCGAGCAGACAGCCGCCAAGGTCAAACAGGAAATTGCCGATCTGAATGCGAGCCTGGAAAAGGAAGTGGCCGACCTCGACACTTCATTCGACGCGCAAACCGAAGAGCTTGATGAGATTGTCGTGCGCGCCAAGAGCACCGACATTCACGTCGCAGTGACCGGGCTCGTTTGGTTGCCATACACGGCCGACGATAAAGGACGCCTGCGTCCGGTCTGGAGCTGAGTCGCTACTAGTCGCCTATGCAGGCGCCCGCGTAGGCTTTGATAACGCCGGCGTTATCCAGCTGGCAGGCATTGTCGTACGTTACACTGTCCATGCCGCACACCGGTGAATAGTCGCGCGGACAATTCTGTCCGAGATTTTCACAAACGCCTGCATACTCGACACGCACGCCGCGACGTTCCGCCTGGCAAGCGTTGCTGTAGGTCATACTGTCAAAACCACACACGGGAACGAAAAGATTCGGGCATGGACGTACGTTGCAGATGCCTTCCGTAAAAGTCTGCACACCCGCTTTCTCAGCATGGCAGGCATTATCGTAGGTAACCTCGTCATCGCCGCAGACCGGCGCGAAAACAGCCGGGCAGTTCTCCGGATCACAGCGATCTTTTCGTTGCACCGGAATGCGCTCGGCATCGGCCTCGCATCGATTGATGAACGTCCGACCGTTCATTCCGCACACCGGCTCTTCGATGGACGGGCAACCGTTAGGGGTACAGGCGCCGAGACCCGCCAGCTCTACTTGCGATTTCGCGGCGAAGCACTCGTTGATGTATGTATTACCATCCAGCCCACAGACGGGGTCGAACGTCTCCGGGCAACCGACGGCCTTTTCGGCACATGCGCCATGGCTCGCGACCTCGACGCCATTCGCGCCAGCGACGCAGTCGTTGCTGTAGGTCTGGCCGTCAACACCGCACACCGGGTCGTATTGCATCGTGCAGGCGACATCGTCGGCAGCAGGCTGGGCGACCTCGGCGACCAGCATCGGGCCCAGAAAAAACAATAGTGTCGTTGGCAGAAAGAATTTGATCATGAAATTGAGGACGTCCGGTACCTTTCCTTAGAGCACAGAAAACCCGCCTGGTTCAACGAATTCGAGCGCTACCCCAGTATTTGTAACTCAGTGATTTTAGGCCTGGAAGATACATGCGTTTGTCATCGGGCGCCTTGCCGTGCTCACAGAATAATAATCGCCCTTGAGGCTTTAGAACGCGGCGCATTTCTTCGAGCCCCTGCAGAACCTCGGGAATCGTGCACAAAGTGTAAGTAACGAGCACCGTGTCGGCAGCATCTTTTCCTCGTACCAGCTCACCTTACGAGCTCGCTGATCGTAACGAGTTCTATCCCCTGCTCACCGAGCTTCGGCAGCTCCTTTTCCAAAAACTCGAGCGTTGCTTTGTACGGGTGCCCGATGGCCACAACGAAACCCCGCTTCCTGGCCAGTCGCTTCATGCGCTCGAATTGTCGCGCGACGGTTTCGGGAGATTTGTCCGGATCGAGAAACACGTCGCGCCGCACGGCGCTGACGCCGGCTTCGTTCGCTATCTGCATAGCGACGCTGGCCGCTGTTGTATAGCTATCAACAAAGAAAAGATCGTTGCGCGCGCGTATCTCTTCCATTAGCCATTGCATGTGGCCGGGATGTCTCGTCAGTAGGCTACCTCGATGGCCGTTAACGCCAACGACATGTGGCACAGAATTGATCGCAACTTCGAACGAAGCGCCGACCGCTTCGCGGCTCATGTCGAGATCGATACCGACAGGCTCGTTGTCTTTATCGTCCGAATTTGCCTGTAGTGGCAGGTGCAGCAATACCTCTTTACCGTGTTCGTGGGCCCAATGCGCAAGGCTGGCCGCCCGCGGGGTTCCTGGTAGCACCGCGAACGCGATCGGGCCTGGCAGTGCAATCGCACGCTGCCCGGCCTCGAGGTGGTAGCCGAGATCATCAATGATGATCGCAACCCTCGGTTGTCCCGCCACAACCGTGTGCGACGCGATTAGCAACAACATCGCCGTCAGACAGGTCTTTATGAAGGTCATTCGGCTTTGCTGTGCATCACCGGTCGCGGCTGCAAATACTGGATAGCTTCGGCCAGTTGTGCATCTGCTTCACTGTCCAGAACGCCTGCGAGTGTCAGGTCCGGAAAGCCCGGAGTGTCCTCTACGATCAGATCGGGGGCGATGCCCACTTCGTGTATCGAGTCTCCCGAGGGCGTGTAGTATCGCGAGGTCGTCAACTTGATGGCGCGACCTTTCGACAAGGGCATAACCGTTTGCACGAGTCCTTTGCCGAATGTCGGCATGCCAACTACGAGTGCGCGATTATGATCTTGCAACGCTCCCGCAACGATTTCGGAGGCCGACGCAGAGCCGTTATTGACGAGCACGACCATTTCGCCGCCATCGAGAATGTCGCCACGATGGGCTGAGCGTGTGAAGCGCGAATCGAAAGACCGTCCGTCCGCTGTCACGATGACGCCGGAATCCAGGAACAGGTCCGAGACATCGACGGCCGCATCAAGCACGCCGCCCGGGTTATTGCGCAGATCCAGAACCAGGCCATCGAGCATGCCGCCATTGGCATCTTGTAGTTCGTCCACAGCCCGGCCAAGTTCGCGGGCCGTGTTTTCGCTGAACTGGCTCACCCGAATGTAGCCCTGCGACGGACCGAGAAACTCTTTATGGACGCTCACAACACGAATGACCTGGCGACGCATCTCATGTTCTATGGCTTCGTCAGCGCGTAGCACGGTGACCGTAACCTTGGTCCCCGCATGGCCGCGAAGACGACCTATCGTCTGTTGTAAATTGGACGCTTCAATGGAAATGCCGTCTACGGCGATGATCTGATCGCCGCTTTGCATTCCCGAGCGCGCCGCAGGAGACCCGGCGATCGGTGTTATTACTATGAGCGCACCGTCGACCTCGTCGACTTCTATGCCAATGCCGGTGTAACTGCCCGTCGTGCTAATGCGAATATCCCGGTATTCGCGCGCATCAAGATATTCGGAATGCGCGTCCAGGTCGCTGACCATGCCGCGGATCGCGCTTTCGAGCAGCGCCGCATCATCGATTGGTTCGACATAATCCTGTTTCACACGCTCGAGCACCTCGGCGAACAGGCGCGCCTGCTCCCAGGCGAGCTCTTCCTTGTCGAGCGGTTTGCCGTTGCCGATCAGGCCACCGCCGATTGACAGGCTTAGCCCTAAAACAAAGCCGATAACCACGACCAGTATTGCACGAACTTTCAACGACATACGCTTTTCCACGCGCCGAGCACGAAGGCTCATTTGGCAGGACCATCGACCTTAGCACAGCGATATGCCGAGAACAGCTGAACTACGTCTTGTCTTTGTTAGAAGCGGTCTCAAAAATATCCATGGTTGCTATTATTGAGACCGCTTCTAGTCAGCCGCCGGGCCGACGCGTTATCCACCGTCGTGGATTGACGGGGCGGGTGCCACTGCGTAGCTCGAAGTAGAGGCTCGACTGTGACTGCCCGCCACTATCGCCGACGGTTGCGATGACGTCGCCGGGCGCGACCCAGTCGCCGGCGCTCTTCAATATCGTCTCGTTATAACCATAAAGCGTCATGTACCCGTCGCCATGGTCGACGATGACAAGCAAGCCCATCCCCGCAAGCCAGTCGGCGAACGCTATTCGACCGTGGTAAATCGCTCGCACTTCGCGCCCCCGCGGTGCCGCGAGCACGACACCGTTCCATTTAATGTTTCCGCCGACTCGCGGCTGGCCGAAATCATGCAGCAACGTGCCTGCGACCGGCCAAGTCAGCTTGCCTTTGTGTTCACTGAAGGGTTGCTCCGAGCTGATCGGGTAATCCGACAGGATGCTCGTTAATTCGGCAATGAGTCGCGTCAGGTCCTTTTCCTGCGCTGCCAGGCGCTCGACTTCCTGTCCTTCGTCGTTGATCTTCTTTTTAAGCGCTGCAAGCAGTGTCGCCCGTTCCTCCTGCGATTCGTTCAGGCGTGTTAACTCCGCATAGCGTGTGGCAGCCAGTTCGTTGAGGCGGGCCTCCTCTGCCGCTATCTGGCTACGGAGTTCATCGAGCTTGCGAATTTGCTCGATGACGGCCGCGATGTTCTGCGCCCGATAGTCGTTCAGGTAGCGATAATATGCCATCAGGCGGCCAAGCGTCGCCGGGTCGCGCTGATTCAGTAGCAAGCGAATTTTTTCCTGGCTGCCGCTCATGTAGGCCGCCCGAACCTGCGCGGCGAGCGCTACCGACTCCTCGTCCAGGTGGGCTTCCCGCTCGCCAAGATCGGCATCCAGTTGCTGCTTCTTGTTGGTGGCAAAAGCCTGCTGCCGCTCAATGTCCTTTAGCCTCAAGCGCTGCTCTGATATCGCGACCTCCAGCTCCTGCAGCTGCGCTGTCAGCCGGTCGCGCTCGGCGGCGCTTACATCCATGCTCTCCTTGAGGTCGCTGATGCGTTCACGAACGTCCTCGAGTTCACGTTCCTTTACCTTGGTTAGCTCCCCATTTGCGTCCTGCGCGAGTCCGTCCTGGGCGCCGCCAAGGAGGGCCGCGAAAATAAAAATTCGCCACTTCATGGGCGCGAGTGTAGGGCCTCAAGGCTATGACCGCCCGCGAATACGCGTATAATCTCGTGTTTTGGTCTATTCGCGGCGCGTGCCCTGCGCCGAAATTGTTGATTCATGGACAAATTTCTAGAATTCACGAGCAACCACGTATTGCTCGTGTCCGCATTGATGATCAGTTTTTTTGTGCTGGTCTTCTCCGAGTTGCGCCGCAAGGCTAGCGGCCTTGTCAATGTGGAAGCCGGTGACGCTGTCAAACTTATCAATAACGATGCCGTTGTAATCGACATCCGCAGCGCCGATGCTTTCGCGCGCGGGCATATCGTCAATGCGAAAAACATTCCCAACGACGAACTCGACGGCAAGCTTGAACAACTCGAACAATACAAAGGCTCGCCGATTGTCGCCGTCTGCGATGCCGGCGTAACGAGCACGCAAGCAGTGAACAAACTGCGCAGCGCCGGTTTCGAGACGGTCTTCGGTCTCAAGGGTGGTATGTCCGGTTGGGGCCAGGCCGGGCTACCCGTTGTGTCTGGCAAGAAGACCCGCAGCAAGTCGGCCAAACACAAGAAATGACGGTGCTCCGTGGGCAGTAAAAAGCCAGTGACCATCTATGGCGACAGCAGCTGCGCTTATTGCGGCGCGGCACGCATGTTACTTACGCGAAAATCCGTTGAATTTAAGGATATTATTGTTACTGATGATCCCGCCTTACTCGCGGAAATGCAGGAACGCAGCGGCAATCGAACGGTGCCGCAGATTTTTGTCGGCGACACCGCCATCGGTGGCTTCGACGAACTTTGTACTCTCGACAAGAGTGGAGAGCTTGACAGGATACTGGCCGGATAAGGCCGCAACAATAAATAGATAACGGGAAACATCATGGCAGACCAGGAACAAGCCGCTGATAAGCGCTTATCAATCACTAAAATCTACTTGAAGGACTTTTCTTTCGAGTCACCTCGGACACCGGCAATTTTCCACCAGGGCGACTGGAAACCGCAGACCAATCTCAACCTGCGCAGCGCGCATACCGCGGTCGAAGGAGATCACCACGAAATCGTCCTGACAATAGCTGTCGAGGCGAAAGAAGATGACAAGACCTGCTTTCTGATCGAGCTGCAACAGGCCGGACTGTTCGAGATCGGCGGCTACGAAGGCGAAGAGATGCAGGCTATTGTCGGTAGCTTCTGCCCGAACATCCTGTTCCCGTATGCGCGCGAATCAATCGCGTCGCTCATTCAGAAAGGTGGATTCCCGGAGTTCGTGTTGCAGCCAATTAACTTCGACGCGCTGTACATGCAGTCCAAGCAGCAGCAGATGACGGCGGCCGCGGAGAACGCGGAAAGTAAGGAGACGCACTGATAAGCAGCGACGCCCCTCAGGCCGTTGCAGTGATCGGGGCCGGTTCCTGGGGAACCGCGCTGGCGGTGCAGTTTGCTCGCTCTGGATGTAACGTCAAATTGGGCGGGCTGCTCGAGCTCGACGAACTCGAGGCAATGGCGGCCAGGCGCGAGAATGCTCGATACCTGCCGGACGTCAGCTTCCCGCCAAACCTGACGGCCTGCCCCAAACTCGAGGAGTGTCTCGAGGGTGCGCGCGATATCCTGGTCGCGGTGCCGAGCCACGGCCTGCGCGACACGCTGCTGGCGATCAAACCATTGCTCGGGACGGATTCCCGCGTCTGCTGGGCCACCAAGGGTTTCGAATTACGAACCGGCAAATTGCCACACCAGGTCGCTGCCGAGGTGCTGGGCGCCGAACGCCCGATGGCGGTTCTTTCCGGACCGACCTTCGCTAAAGAAGTCGGTGCCGGCCTGCCGACAGCGATGACCATCGCTGCGAACGACGATGAATTTGCGAAAGCACTTGCGGTAGCGTTATCGAGTGACAACTTTCGTGCTTACACCTCCGACGATCTGATCGGTGTCGAGGTTGGCGGTGCCGTGAAAAATGTTCTCGCGATTGCCGCCGGTATGTCCGATGGCCTCGGCTTCGGCGCGAATACGCGAATCGCGCTGATCAATCGCGGGCTGGTTGAATTAATGCGCCTCGGTGTCGCTCTCGGCGCCAACAAGGAAACGTTCATGGGCCTCGCGGGCATGGGCGATCTCGTGCTGACTTGCACGGATAACCTGTCTCGCAACCGCCGCATGGGACTCGCGCTCGCGAGCGGCATGACGATCGAGGAAGCGCAGGAAGAAATCCAGCAAGTCGTCGAAGGCGTTCTTGCCGCGAAGGCCGTCAGGAGCGTTGCCGACGAGCTCGGTGTAGAAATGCCTATTTGCCACCAGGTTTACCGCATTCTTTATGAAGAAGCATCTGCGCGCGAAGCAGTAGAGGCGCTTATGAGGCGCCAACTCAAATCCGAGAACGACCACGGATAAGATCGAAAAACAAAACCAATCAGGGAGCACGCCGATGGACAGACGCAAATTCTGTAAGACAACGCTTGCGGTGAGCACGGCCGCTGCCTATCCGCTGCTCGCCGCCTGCGAGAAAAAAGGCGCAGTCGCAACTCGCGCCAATACCAGTATTCGGGGCATTTCCCTGGATGGCGCCGAGATCGAACTGGAAAAGGTGGCCATCAAGGAACTCGGCGACGCCATGACCGGACCCGTGATGTTGTCAGGCCATCCCGACTACGACCGCGCACGGAAAATCTGGAACGGCATGCACGACAAGCACCCCGCGATGATCGCCCGCTGTCAGAATGCAGAGGATATTTGTCACGCCGTCGATTTTGCCCGCGAACGAAGCCTGCTGCTTGCCGTTCGGGGCGGCGGTCATAGCTGGCCCGGCAAGTCGACCTGCGATGACGGCATGATGCTGGATCTCGCCGATATGAAGAACGTCGACGTTGACGTAGCCGGACAAACGGCCTGGTGCCACGGCGGCGCATTGTTGGGCCACCTTGACGATGCGACGCTTGCACACGGCCTTGTTACGACCGCGGGTGTTGTTTCGCATACGGGTGTGGGCGGATTCACGCTTGGCGGTGGCTTCGGTCGCTTGAATCGCAAATACGGACTGACCATCGACAACGTTCTGGGGGCGGAGATCGTCACCGCCGACGGCACTGTTCGTCGCGTCAGCGCCGACAACGAGCCGGATCTCTTCTGGGCTATTCGTGGCGGCGGCGGTAACTTCGGCGTGGTCAGCAAATTCCACTATCAGCTGCATCCGATGGATCGCAATGTTCTGTCCGGCATGCTTGTCTGGCCCGTTGAGCAGGCACGGGATGTACTCGAGTTCTACGCCGAATGGTCATCGACCGTGTCGCGCGAGCTGTATGTCGGCCCGGTCATGGCGACCATGCCGGACGGTACGCGCATCGTCGCCATGGAGGTTGTCTACAACGGCAATCCGGCCACAGGCGAAAAAGAGCTGGCCCCATTGCGAGCCATTGGCACGATGATCGACGACAGCGTTAAGCTGCAAGACTACAAAGTCCTACAAACTCATGAAGACGCGGGTACGGCGCATGGCATTCGCTCCTATGCAAAGAACGGCATGGTGAAAGAGTTCACCCAGGCGCTCGTTAACGACATGATCGATTCCTACATTCCAGATCCGCGTGCTGCGATTTTCACACATACCGCAGGCGGCGCCGTGAAGGATCATGGTGAACTCGACACAGCATTCCCGCATCGAAACGCTGAATCAATGATCGTGTATTACACCGCCTGGACGGATCCCGCAGAGGACGAGGAAGGCAAGGCAATGTGCAAACGATGGCATGCCGATCTCGAAAGTCACACCGGCGGCTACTACGACAACATCGAATGGGAAGGCGACAAAACCGTCGTCGGCAACTATGGACCGAACTTCGCGCGCCTGTCGAAGGTCAAGGGCCAGTACGACGCAGGCAATCTGTTCCGGCTCAACAGCAATATCAAGCCAGGTTAGCGCCCGCCCGTGAAGCCCAGCTGCCGCCATGCTTCATAGACTACGACCGCGGCCGCGTTGGAGAGATTGAGGCTGCGGCTGCCTTCCAGCATGGGCAAGCGTAGTCGTTGTTCAGGCGGCATGGCGTCCAACACTTCCTGTGGCAGTCCCCGCGTCTCCGGTCCGAAGAGAAACGCATCGTCTTGCCTGTAGTCGGGTACATCGTGACGCGTCCCACCTCGTGTGCTTAGCGCGAAGACACGTGGCGCCCCAAGAGCGTTCAGACATTCGCCGAGCGAGGCGTGTGTCTCAACAGACGCGAACTCACGGTAGTCGAGTCCGGCACGTTTCAGGCGAGGCTCATCGAGCTCGAATCCCAGCGGCTCGATGAGATGTAGCCGCACGCCAGTGTTCGCACACAAGCGGATAATGTTGCCGGTATTGGGCGGAATTTCGGGCTCGTAAAGAATAAGGCTAAACATATAAAACCCTGTAGAATGCCGCTGCCATGGTGAGCAGTCTATTACACACTGAATTGTGCGGCGTATCGATGGCATCGCCAATTGTGTTGCTATCCGGCTGCGTCGGCTTCGGTGAGGAATATACGCGCGTCGTTGGATTTTCGAACCATGACGTCGGCGCCGTTGTCCTGAAGGGCACGACGGGTGCAATGCGGCTCGGCAATCAGCCACACCGCGTCTACGAGACCCCTGACGGTATGCTGAATGCGATCGGACTGCAGAACCCGGGCGTGGACAAAGTCGTCGACGAAATTCTTCCCGGCCTCGATTTTTCCGAAACGCGCTTCTTCGCGAACGTGTCGGGGTCGTCCGTCGAAGAATATGAACGCGTTACCAAACGCTTCGATGATTCCGACATTGACGCCATCGAGATCAACATCTCATGCCCGAACGTAAAGGAAGGTGGCGTTGCTTTCGGCAACGATCCCGAGATGTCCGCGCGCGTGGTTGCGGCGTGCAGAGCACAGACAACCAAACCTATTATCACGAAGTTGTCGCCCAATCAGACCGACATCCAGGAAAACGCGCGCCTGTGCATTGAGGCCGGCACGGACGGTTTTGCAGTGATCAATACGGTCATGGGCATGGCCATTGATGGTGAATCGCGAAGGCCCATTATCGGTAACGAGCAAGGCGGTCTTTCCGGACCGGCGATCAAGCCCATCGCGTTGCTAAAGGTGCACCAGGTTTACGAGGTTTCAAAATCTCACGACGTACCCATCATCGGCCAGGGCGGCATCACCACGGCCATGGATGCGATTGAATTTATGGTCGCCGGGGCGGCGGCCGTCGGCGTGGGTACGGCGCTGTTCTACGATCCGCTGGTGTGCACAAAAATCAACGCTGGTATTGCTGACTATCTGCAGCGCCACGAGATGACGTCGGTTGCGGAACTCGTCGGCACACTCAAGTGACGTCTCACTTTATAAAGTAACCAGCTACCCGCCATTTGCCGTCCGAGCCTTTCATCGCCGTCACAGTCTCAAGCGCTGACGCTTTATTCTCGAATGACGAGCTGAACTGAAAAACAACGTACTCGCCGTCGGGCGCGCCCGGCAATGTAGTACTGAAGTTTGCAGCGGCGACTTCGCGTGACTTCAAGGCACCGATTGGAGAACGCACCGCGCTCAATGATCGAACCCATTCATCCTTCGAGATCGCGGTCTGAATCAATGCCGCCGCTGATTCCCAGCTGGCCGCATATTGCTTCGCGTCAGTTAAAGACAACCAGGAAATCGTCTCACCCCGCGCCGTTTCGACATCGGCGGCGCTTCTCTAGCTTGATGCGGAATTGTCCAAAGTAATGACGACGTTGCCAACCTTTTGTCCTGTTTCGACATACCGATGTGCGTCCGCAACCTGTTGCAGCGGATAGCGCCTGTCTATTACTGACCTTACTTTTCCCGCCTCTATCAACTCTTTCAGAAAAACCAGGTCTTCCATTCGATAAGGCGTCAATGCAACGATAACTTTCTTGTCGCTTGTTATGGACGTCCACCACCCTTTGAACATCCCTGCGAATCGTGGATTACCCAGAACATAACGACCACTTTCTTTCAATGATCGTACGCTTCGCGCGAATGTGCTCTTACCCACCACGTCGATAATGACGTCGTAGTTCTTGCCGTTTCTTGTGAAGTCTTCTCGCTCATAATCGATGACGTGATCGGAGCCAATGGAGCGCAGCATGTCCAGTTTCTTTGCGCTGTCCACGGCGGTCACTTCCGCGCACATTGCTTTAGCTATCTGTACGGCGAATGTCCCTATGCCGCCGCCAGCGCCGTTGATAAGTATGCCTTGCCCGCTATCGACTTTTCCTTTGCGAAGAAAATGCAGCGCATTGAGGCCCCCGACGGGAACTGTCGCCGCTTCCTCGTACGTCATGTTCGTCGGCTTCGGTGCGATCGGGTGAGTGTCGGGCAGACACAGATACTCAGCATACGCGCCGAAATCTCTGTCCGTGGGCGCAAAAACCTGGTCTCCTTTTTTGAATTGAGTGACGTCCGCACCGACCGCTTCTATTTCACCGGCCAGCTCCTGGCCCAGTATTTTCACTCTGGGTTTCCAGAGTCCAAACATGAGTCGCAGTGGAATCCAGAACGAGATCGGAAAATCGAACCCACGCATTTCGCAATCGCCGGCAAATACGGTTGCCGCCACTATCTTTATGAGTACTTCGTTGTCCTTGGGTATCGGTTTCTGGACCTCCGCCAACTGAAGGACGTCGGGCGATCCGTATTTTGGCCAGATAATCGCTCTCATGGGCTCTCCGAGGTTGCGCTTGGCCTAGTCTAGGTGCAACGCCTTCATCTTGCGCGCCAGTGTGTTGCGACCCCAACCGAGCAGCTTCGCCGCTTCTTGCCGGTGGCCATTCGTCCGCGACATCGCAATCTCGATGAGCGTTTTTTCAAACTCGGGCAGCGCCGTGTCGAGCAACGGCGCATCACTGTTATGCAACTGTCGCTCAGCCCAGGACGCGAGCACTCTGGTCCACTCTTTCGCCGCGCGTTTCGGCGACTCGCTACCGCCGAGGTCGTCGGGTACGTCCTGCGCTGTAATAACGCCGCCAGGCGCAGTTACGGTAAGGCGCCGCGTAGCGTTCACCAGCTGGCGGACATTGCCGGGCCAGCCAAATGCCTGCAGCGCATCCATTGCCTCGGCATCAATTGACTTCACGGTAGCGCCCAGTTCTTTAGCGGCTTCCGCCAGGTAATGTTTCAACAACATCGGGATGTCATCGCGCCGTTGCCGTAGTGGGGGTGTGTTGATGCGAATAACGTTCAAGCGGTGGAACAAATCTTCGCGAAACCGCGATTCTTTTACGGCCCGTGCGAGGTCCTGGTTGGTTGCCGCAATAACGCGAACGTCGACCTTGATCGGTGTCTGGCCACCCACGCGATAGAACTCGCTTTCCGCGAGCACGCGCAGCAATCGCGTCTGCAACGCCGGCGACATGTCACCTATCTCGTCAAGAAACAACGTACCACCGTCGGCCTGTTCGAAGCGCCCGATGCGCCGCGCGTCCGCACCTGTGAACGCACCTTTTTCGTGCCCGAACAGCTCTGACTCGAGTAGCTCGGAAGCGATCGCCGAGGTGTTTAGCGCGACGAATGTATTGTCCGCGCGCGGACTATGGTCGTGCAGTGCGCGTGCAACGAGCTCCTTACCAGTGCCGGATTCGCCGGTAATCAGCACCGTCATGCTCGAGCCCGCCAGTCTGCCGATAGACCGAAAAACGTCTTGCATTGCCGGGGCCTGCCCAATCATCGATGCTATCGCGGCAGGCTGTTGCTCCACGTCGCTGCCGGCCTTGCCATTGACACGCGCCGCTTTGCGCACGAGCTCTACGGCCTCGTCGATGTCGAACGGTTTGGGCAGGTACTCGAAGGCGCCGCCTTTATATGCGGCCACGGCGCTCTCGAGATCCGAGTGCGCTGTTATTACTATGATCGGCAGATCCGGACGCGTGCTGAGCAATCTTTCGAGCAAGGCGATACCGCTCATGCCCGGCATGCGCACGTCGGTAATCAGTACGTCGGGTGCGTCGTCGTCGATGGCCTCGAGCAGGTGCTCGGCGCGCTCAAAACTTCGCGTTGTTATATCGGCTTGGTTCAGTGCCTTTTCGAGCACCCAGCGTACCGATTGGTCGTCGTCGACGATCCACGCCGTCAAAGTTTGCTCAGCCATCCGCATACGCCTCGGCCTGGTCGAGCGGAATGCGAACGTAAAACACCGTCCGGCCGGGACGACTTTCGAACTCGATCAACCCGTCATGCCGGCTGAGCAATTCCTGTGCGGCCGGCAGGCCCAGCCCGGTACCCTCGGGCCGACTCGTAACCAGCGGATAGAAAACCGAGTCCTGCATGTCCAGCGGTATGCCCGGTCCGTCGTCCTCTATTTCGATGGACGCTATAACGCGATGGCGCACGTCGCCGATTGTGTGGTTAGTCGCCGCACGACTGCGTAACGTCAGGGTCCCATGACCGTCCAATGCCGCGGATGCATTGCGCAACAAATTCAGAAACGCCTGAATCATCTGATCGCGATCGAGGTTGATGGTTGGCAGCCCCGGATCGTACTCGCGACGAATAGTCAATTGCCTGGCATCTTCCGCCACAACGATTCTTATCACGTACTCGAGAATTTCGTGGATGTTGACCGGCTCTTTGTTCGGTGGGCCGCCCGGTCCCAGCAAAGTATCGACCAATGCTGCGAGCCGATCCGTCTCACTGATGACGACATCGGTGTACTCGTGCAACTCCTTCTCCTCGAGTTGTCGCTCGAGCAACTGCGCCGCGCCTCGTATGCCGCCGAGCGGGTTTTTTATTTCGTGAGCGAGCTGGCGAATCATTTGTCGACCCGCGCCATGTTGTATGAGCAACGCATTTTCGCGTGTAATTTGCGAACGACGCGTGACGTCGGTGATTTCCACAAGCAGACAGGCGTCGTCCGTCGATATCGGTGACACGCGACAATCCACGATGCGTTCGTAGGCATGCACTTCAGTCGGCGCCAGCCGCAATTCGTTGGCGAAGTGATCGCCGCTTGCGAGCACACGGCTCAAGATATCGCGCATTTCTGGTTCGTCGTCAACGAGTCGCAACAGCGATTTACCTCGCGCACGCTTCTGACTAATGCCCAATATATTCTCGGCCGCCGGGTTGAGGCCGACGACCAGCAAGTGCTCATCCAGCAGGACGACGCCGGAGCTTAGGGAATCGAGTATGTTCTTTGCGTCGCGACGGAGGGTTCCGTCATTGTCGGAGCCGCTACCTGGAGAGCGGCCATACGATTTGTTTGCTAGCGGACGATGACCGTGTTCTGTTGCACGTAGAACCGGTTCGGACGGCTGCGAATCATCAGCTTGCCCGTCGCGTCCAGCACTTCCGCCTGGATGTTGTGGACTCCGCGGTAGACTTCCTCCAGCTCGAAGCTCGTTCCCTGAACCATCCGCGCGTTGCCGTCGTAATAAGCTCGCACCTGGTGGCCCGGTTGCAACCCCGGAGTCAGCGCCAACGAAATTGTTAGTGCGCCCTCTATGTTCCATAGCGTCTGCTCGGGCGCCGGGGACGCGACTTCCAGGCTTTCATAGCGGAACGGTCCGGCCGGTTCCGCTGTGTCGCTGTCCGTCGATGCAGGTGCACTGCTCGCGGTCCGCCGGGTTGCGGCCGGGCGTGGCCGCTTTGTCTCGCCAAGGTCCACGCGTATTGCGCCAGGCTGCGGTCGATCCGAGAAATGCACAATACCGTCGTCATCGGTCCACTTATACGCATCCGCAAGCGCGCCCTGGGCTGCAAGCAGTCCGAGAACCAGGAAAATCGATCGTATTCGCATGCAATCAGCATAGCAGTGTAGGGGTTATCGAGGCTAGTGGCCGGGCGGCAAAAGTGCCGCCCGGTTCACACTTTTAGCCCTTTTAGAGGCTGTAATACATGTCAAATTCGACAGGATGGGTCGTCATTCGGAGTCGCGTGACGTTTTCCATCTTCAGATCGATATAGGCCTCTATGAGGTCATCGCTGAAGACACCACCGGCTTTCAGGAACTCCCGGTCTTCGTCGAGGGCGCCGAGCGCCTCATCCAGAGAGAACGCCACGAGCTTCAGCTCTTTCTCTTCCTCTGGCGGCAGGTCGTAGAGATCCTTGTCCATCGCATCGCCCGGATGAGTTTTGTTCTGGATTCCGTCAAGGCCAGCCATCATCATCGCGGCAAATGCGAGATACGGGTTTGCCATTGAGTCGGGGAAGCGAATCTCAATGCGACGACCCTTCGGATTGGCGATGTACGGGATGCGAATCGATGCCGACCGGTTCCTTGCGGAGTACGCAAGAATGGTTGGCGCCTCGAAGCCGGGCACCAGGCGCTTGTAACTGTTCGTCGCCGGGTTCGCGAACGCATTGATCGCCTTCGCGTGTTTGATGATTCCACCAATATAGAAGAGCGCCGTCTCGGACAGTCCGCCATAGCCGTCACCGGAAAACAGGTTCTTGCCGTCTTTGAACAAGGACTGGTGCACGTGCATGCCGTTACCGTTGTCATTGACCAGCGGTTTTGGCATGAACGTCGCCGTCTTGCCGTAAGCATGAGCGACGTTATGAACAGCGTACTTGAGAATCTGGACCTCATCGGCCTTGCGTACAAGGGTATTGAACTTCGCGCCAATTTCGCACTGGCCCGCTGTCGCCACCTCGTGGTGGTGCACTTCGGTTTCTACGCCGAGCTCTTCGATAGCCAGGCACATTGCCGAACGCAGGTCGTGCAATGAATCGACCGGTGGCACCGGGAAGTAACCGCCTTTGACGGTCGGGCGATGCCCGGTGTTGCCATCCTCGTAGCTGCGATCCGTGTTCCAGGCGCCCTCATCCGAGTCGACCTTGTAAAACGCACCCTGCATGGTGTCGTCCCACGCAACGTGATCGAAGACGAAGAATTCATTCTCCGGCCCAAAGAACGCGGCATCGGCAACACCTGTCGATTTCAGGTAGGCCTCAGCGCGGTCGGCGAGCGAGCGCGGGCAGCGATCGTAGCCTTGCATCGTTGACGGCTCGACGACCGTGCAACGCAGATTGAGTGTCGGCTCGTCGGGAAAAATATCGAGCACCGCCGAGTCCGGATCGGGCATCAGGATCATGTCGGATTCGTTGATGCCTTTCCATCCGGAGATGGACGAGCCGTCGAACATCTTGCCGTCCTCAAACAGATCGTCGTCGACTGTATGTGCGGGCACGGTTACGTGTTGTTCTTTGCCAATCGTATCCGTAAAACGAAAATCGACGAATTTGACGTCTGCCTCTTTGATGAGGGCGAGTACCTCTGCGGGCTTCATGGGTCTTTCCTCCGGGTTCCTGGTGCGCTAGACAATGTGGCCGCCTGGGGCGGCCGCTTAGATAGTGTTAGTTGCATGAAGTGTGCCAAAATGCTGCTCCATTTAAATGATTGTTTTTTAAGCGATTAGTTGGCGTGCACGGCCACGATCTGCACCATTCTGGTGCGTATCTCTTACGCTTTGCGCCATTCTAGTGCAAATCCGATCCGTATGCACCCGGATGGCGCGTGCCGCATTGCCGCAAATTGCTCGTTGGCCCGAAAGGACCTCCTACGACGCTCCGTGAGCCGTTATACTTCGCGCCTTTGAGCCGCCGTGTCACCCGCAATGAGCACCCAGAAGCCACCCAAGAACTTGAGCTTTCAGGACCTGATCCTGAGGCTCCAGGAGTATTGGGCCGAGCGAGGCTGCATCATCGTCCAGCCGTATGACATGCAGATGGGGGCAGGCACGTTTCACCCCGCGACCTTTCTGCGCGCCGTGGGCCCCGAACCCTGGTTCGCGGCCTACGTGCAGCCGAGCCGGCGACCGACAGATGGCCGCTACGGCGATAACCCCTTTCGCCTGCAGCATTACTACCAGTACCAGGTCGTGATCAAACCCTCGCCGCTCGACATTCAGGAAATGTACCTTGGTTCTCTGAGCGCCATTGGTATCGACCCTCTTGTTCACGACATTCGCTTCGTCGAAGACAACTGGGAGTCGCCGTCGCTCGGCGCCTGGGGTCTGGGCTGGGAGGTGTGGCTGAACGGCATGGAGGTATCACAGTTCACCTACTTTCAGCAGGTTGGTGGCCTCGAATGCCGTCCCGTCACGGGCGAGATTACCTACGGTCTCGAACGGCTGGCGATGTACCTGCAGAGCGTCGAGAGCATTTTCGATCTGGTCTGGACAGACGGTCCACTCGGCCGCATTACCTACGGCGACGTCTATCACCAGAACGAAGTCGAACAGTCAAAGTACAATTTCGAAGAAGCCGATGTCGACGCACTGTTTGGTGCTTTCGATCACGCGGAGCAGGAAAGCCAACGACTGATCGAGGCAGGTCTTGCACTACCCGCCTATGAACAAATGCTAACGGCATCGCATACGTTCAATCTGCTGGATGCGCGGCAGGCAATCTCCGTTACCGAAAGACAGCGCTTCATCTTGCGCGTGAGAGCCATGTCGCGTTCGATTTGCGAGGCGTACTATGCGAGCCGCGAAGCCTTAGGTTTTCCGATGATGGTTTCCCAATGATGCAATCGCAGACTGATAGCGGGTCGCCAGAATGAGCAAGGCGGATGACTTTCTCGTAGAGGTCGGAACAGAAGAACTGCCGCCGAAAGCGCTGCGCTCGCTCATGGAGGCTTTTGGCAAGAGCTTGACCGCCGCGATCGATGAGGCGCCACTCACGCACGGCGAGACACATGTCTACGCGAGTCCGCGTCGTCTCGCAGTGCTGGTTGAAGGGCTGCAACGTCAGCAGCCCGAAACCAAGGTCCAGCAAAAAGGACCGCCCATTAGCGTTGCGTTTGACAAAGACGGCAATCCAACGCCCGCCGCGAATGCGTTTGCGAAAAAATGCGGCGTTGCCGTTCCGGACCTCGCGAGGTCGAAGACCGATAAAGGCGAGTGGCTGGTATTTGATGCGCTGGAAGGTGGCCGAACAGCTGCAGAGATTATGCCGGAACTCATCGACCGCGCCCTGGCCTCACTACCAATTCCCCGGCGCATGCGCTGGGGCGCCGGCGACGTCGAGTTTGTGCGGCCCGTCCACTGGGTTGTCATGTTGCATGGCAAGGACGTTATCGATAGCCCGGTGATGGAAACCGTTGCTGGCAGAGAGTCGCGCGGCCATCGCTTTCATTCAGCGGGAGCAATTAGCATTCCGCAACCGAAGAGTTATCTCGGTACGCTGGAGAAAAAGGGCCACGTCATCGCTGACTTTGAGCGTCGACGAGAAATGGTTCGCGACGGCGTCGCGACGGCAGCCGCTGGCGCAGGCGGCTCAATCGTTGATGGTGATTCGTTGTACGACGAGGTCACCGCGCTGGTCGAGTGGCCTGTGCCGCTCGTCGGCAGCTTCGATAAGCAATTCCTGTCGTTGCCGCGCGAAGCGGTGATTTCGACCCTGACGGGCCATCAGCGTTATTTTCCGATCGCCGATGATAAGGGCGCCTTGTTACCGCGCTTCGTGACGGTTGCGAACCTCGAGAGCAAAGATCCCGAACAGGTACGTGCAGGCAACGAACGTGTCATTCGTCCGCGATTGGCGGACGCGGCGTTCTTCTGGGAAAGCGATCGGCGCAATACCCTCGCGAGTCGCGAAGATAGTTTGTGCGAAGTGATCTATCAGCGCGGCCTCGGCAGCCTGCATGACAAGAGCCGCCGCAACGCAGCGCTTGCAAAGTGGCTCGCAGGAAACCTCGCGGTCGACAAGAGTCATGTTGAGCGCGCGGCGACGTTGGCGAAGTGCGATTTGTTAACGGGCATGGTCGGCGAGTTCCCCGAGCTACAGGGCACGATGGGTCGTTATTACGCGCTGGGCGATGGCGAGCCTGATATTGTTGCCGAAGCCATCGGTGAACATTACCGGCCGCGCTTTGCGGGCGACGATTTGCCTGCTTCGTCTGCCGGGCAGTTGCTCGCCGTCGCGGACAAACTCGATACGCTGGCGGGTGTCTTTTCGCTTGGCAAAAAACCGAGCGGCAACAGAGACCCATTCGGCCTGCGACGCGCGGCACTGGGTGTCGTGCGAATACTCATCGAGTGCGGACTCGATATCGACCTCAAAGCACTGATCGCGAAAGCTGTGAAGCAACAGCCGACGAGCAAAATCGATAACGACGAACTGGCGGCCGACTTGTATGCATTTGTCAGTGATCGTTTGCGCCGCTACTTTCTTGATCGCGACCCCGGCCTTTCCACAGAAACGTTCGATGCGGTGATGGTGCGACAACCCTCCTCGATGGTGGACTTCGATCGGCGCCTTGCGGCCGTGCAGACTTTCGCCCGGCTCGAACAAGCGGAAAGCCTGGCCGCCGCGAATAAGCGCATCGCCAACATTTTGACGAAGGCGGGCGACCCTGTGGGTCTCAGCGTCAACAGGAAGCTGTTGCAGGACGACGCGGAACAGTCGCTTTTCAATGCGCTCGAGAATGCGCGGCAGAAGGTTGAGCCCTTGATTAGGACCCGTAGCTATGCCGAGGCATTGAACACGCTCGCCGATCTTAAAGAGCCGGTAGACCGGTTTTTCGACGATGTGCTCGTGATGGCGGACGACGACGACATCAAAAACAACCGTTTGGCCCTTTTGGGCGAACTTCGCTCACTTTTCCTCGGCGTTGCCGACATTTCGCGACTTTCTCTTAGCTGACGATGGCGCGCCGACTGACGCAAAAGGGTCTTGTCATCCTGGATCGGGATGGTGTCATCAACCGTGACTCAAAAAACTTCGTGAAGACGGCGGACGAGTGGCTGCCGTTGCCCGGCAGTATCGGCGCGATCGCCGATCTCTGCCGAGCCGGTTACACCGTCACTGTCGCCAGTAACCAGTCCGGCCTGGCCCGCGGCCTCCTTGATCGAAATGCGCTCTCCGCGATGCATCGCAAGCTGCGGCGGCTCGTCGCGGCAGAAGGCGGTCACATCGACCGCATCGTCGTATGCCCGCATGGCCCGGATGACGGCTGCAACTGTCGCAAACCACAACCCGGCCTGCTGCAGCGTCTTGCTCGTTACTACGACACCAGCCTCGCCGGCGTTCCGGTCATTGGCGACTCGCTGCGGGACCTCGAGGCCGCGACAGCTGGCAGCGCCCGCCCAATCCTGGTTCGCACTGGCAACGGTCGCAAGACAGAAGCCGAACTTGGCGGTGAGCTCACAGAGACAGAAGTTTTTGACGACCTGGCCACTGTGGTAGCCGCGTTGTTACGGGAGTGAAACTATGATTCTCTGGCTACGATCTGTCGCGTTCCTCATCTTCGGCGGCTCCGCGGGGCTCATCGCGGCGGCGATGATTATCCTGCTGTTCTGGGCGCCGGCGACCTGGTCCCGGGCGGTTCTTGTCGCGTTTTGCCGTCTGGCATTATGGGCGGGTGGTTTTTTCTGCGGTATGAAGGTCGTTGTCGAGGGCAAAGAGAACATGCCGGACACGCCCAGCGTCATCATGATCAAACACACGACGATATTGGAAACCTACGGGCATGTTGCGATGTTTCCGAAAACGGCCTGGGTGGTGAAGCGCGAATTGCTGTGGATCCCGATTATCGGTTGGGCAATTGGCCTGGTCCTGAACCCGATAGCAATCAATCGCGGACAAGGCCGATCAGCCGTTAAGCAGGTTATCGAAAAGGGCAAGCAGCGACTCGCCGAGGGCACCTGGGTCACGATTTTTCCGGAAGGCACGCGCGTGCCTTACGGTGAGACCCGCAAATACGGCATTAGCGGTGCGGCGCTGGCTAGAGAGGCGGGCGTGCAAATTGTTCCGGTCGCGCACAACGCCGGTGACCTCTGGCGGCGCCATGAAATTTTCTCAATGCGACCCGGCACGGTGCGCTTTTGTATCGGCAAGCCGATCGATGCCTCGAGTCAGTCGCCCAAGGAAACCAACCTGATCGTGCAGGAATGGATCGAGGGCAAGATGAGCGAGATCAGCGCCGCATACGAATAAAGGGCCTCGCTATGGAGGCCCCTTACGATCGACGATGCGATGTGCCCTACCAGATCTTTACGCGCTCCTCGGGCGGAAGGTACAAAGCATCGCCCTCCTTTACGTCGAACGCCTCGTAAAACTCAGGCACATTACGTACGGCGCCATTGGCGCGGTAGCGTGGCGGTGAGTGCGGGTCAGTCGCTATGCGCATACGCGTCGCCTCATCGCGTGACTTGGATCGCCACACCTGGCTGTAGCCGAGAAATACGCGCTGCACGCCAGTAAAGCCATCGATCGCCGGCGCCTCGGCGCCGTCCAGCGACATATTGTAGGCCAGGAGTCCGATGCTGATTCCACCGAGGTCGCCGATGTTTTCGCCGAGCGTGAACTCCCCGTTCACCGCGAGATCGTCAAACGGCTGGAATTCCGAGTACTGACCAACCAGTTTCGCCGTGCGCTTGTCGAACTCGGCACGATCCTCATCTGTCCACCAATTGCGTAACACCCCGTCACCGTCGAATGTGCTGCCCGAGTCGTCGAACCCGTGGCCAATCTCGTGACCTATGACGGCGCCGATAGCTCCGTAGTTTACGGCGTCATCGGCTTGCAAGTTGAAGAACGGCGGCTGCAGAATCGCGGCCGGAAAGACGATTTCGTTCAGCGGCGGATTGTAGTACGCGTTAATTGTTTGTGGCGTCATCGCCCATTCCGCACGATCAACGGGACCGTCCTGTCGGTCGAGGTAGCGCTGATACTCGATCTGCGCGACGCGTTCGAGGTTTCCGTAGAGGTCCTCAGCGTCGATTTCGAGTGCGGCGTAATCTCGCCACTGATCCGGGTAACCAATTTTCGGCGTGAACTTCGATAGCTTGTCGAGCGCCTGCGCCTTGGTCTCGTCGGTCATCCAGTCGAGCTCTTTGATGCTCTTCTCATACGCGTTAACCAGGTTGCCGACCAGCGCCAACATGCGCTCTTTCGCCTCGGGCGGAAAGTGGCGGTTGACGTAAACCTTACCAACCACTTCGCCAAGGCTGCCGTTGACCGCGTTTACACCGCGCCGCCACATTGGTCGCTGCTCGGGTGTGCCGTTCAAAGTCTTACCGTAGAAGTCAAAACTCTGCTTGTCGAGGTCCTCGGTCAGGCGACCGGCCATATTGTTTAACGCGCCCCACGTCAGGTAGGTCTTCCAGGTGTCAAGATCAGTGTTGTCAATAATTTCGTCAAGCGCCCGCATGTGGTCGCGCATTGTCACTACGAGGCCGTCCAGCTCTGTCAGGCCCGCCTCGCGAAGGTAACCATCCCAGTTGAACTTCGGCATCAGGTCGCCCAGCTGATCAAGTGGAATCTTCTTGTACAACGCGACCATGTCCCGCGTGTCCTCTTTCTTCATGTGCTCTTTAGCCATAAGGGTTTCGAGCACCATAATCGTTTTGGCCGCTGCAGCACCATCGGGCAGCCCGGCAACGGCATACATTTTCTCGATGTGCTGCACATATTGCTCGCGCAACATCGCTGACTTTTCGTCTTCGAGGAAATAGTACTCGCGGTCCGGCAGCCCGAGTCCACCCTGCCACGTGTACATCATGTAGGTCGCCGGATCCTTGAAATCGACATACTGGCTAACGGTAAACGGTGCATCCAGGCCGCGCTTAACCGTTTCAGCAAAATACACGGCAAGGTCATCATGGTCCGTGATGCTGTTGATGCGATCGAGCTCCGGCTGCAATGGCTCGATCCCACGCGTGTTGCGCGTGTCCCAGTCCAGGTAGGATTTGTAGAGATCGCCGACCTTCTGCTCGTCGCTGCCCTTTGCGAAATCGCCGCTCGCCGATTCTTCAACAATGGTTTTGACGTTCGCCTGCGATTCGTCGCGCAAAATCGCGAATCCACCATAGCGCGAACGATCCGCGGGAATTTCCGTTTCCTGCAACCACACGCCATTCACATAGCTGAAAAAGTCGTCACCCGGCTTCACGGTCGTGTCCATGTATTGAACATCGATCCCCGACGCGACCGGCATCGCTGATACGACGCTTTCGTCCGTCGTTTGGCCGCACGCGGCAATAAAAACCAGCGCCGCGGCGCTGAAGAACAATTTTTTCACTTTAGTCCCCCTGACTCGTTTTAATCGACAATTTATTGGCCCGGCGCTTTGCCGAGTTGTAGCAATTCCTCAGCCTGCCCTATATCGATCGCAAACATTCGTTTGATGTGGCAGCCTCTTATCGTATCGGCGCCGGATCTCAGTACGTTACTCTCTCGGCGTATGTCCGGTGTAATTTGGTCCTCGTTCAGCTCGCGACAGCGGCGGCTGAATTCGACCAGGTAGCGTTCTTTGCGTTCCTTCAAAACGATGTACCGCTCGGTTACCTGCGTGTAGCTGTACTGGTGCCGCGTTCTCACCGTTCGCAATTCCTCAAGCTCCGAGACGTTAATGAAATCGGCCACTGCCTGATCGGTGTCCGGCCCCGGTCGCGCCGCACAACCAGCCAGTATTGTAAGTATCAGCACTACTGTAAATCGAATCATGCTCCTCTCCCTGGCCCGTTTGGACAGACCGAAGGACCAATAGTTTGATCCTGGTTGCCGTCTTTCGCGGTACCTCGCTCTTCTTTGTAGAGCCGCTCGGTAAACGCCGCAGCCAGCGGGTAGCTCGACTCCCAGGCGTTGATGTCCTTTTGCATGCCCTCGGCCGCCCTGTCACGCTCTATGCGAACGGCGTCTGCCTTGCCGCCTCCGTATTCGGGCGGCATCACCCACAGGCCCGCCATGGCCGCAAATGCGAAGTCCGTGTAGTTCAGTGTGTCACCACCCAGCAATGAGCGGCGGCCGTCTTCGAGCCAGCTGTTGATGTCGCCAAGCAACCCTTCAATGTGCGTTACCGAGCGTTGGTAATTCGCGTCCGTGATGCGAAACGATATTCGAATCAGCTTTCGCAGCACCGGGAATAGCAGCTTCAATACCGGCCTTTGCCAAAACGGCGTTGCCGGATTGTTTGCGCCCCACGCGTGCAGCGTCAGGTCTCGGTCGTTTAACAGGTGGTAGTAAATCCAGACCTGGAGGTTAACGCCGTGCCGATCGAGTCGTTTTTCGAGTTCGATGCGCTCTTCAGTGGGCTCAAGAAATGCCGCGGCGGCAGAATCCTCTACGGCGTAACGTCCCCACAGGTAGCGCAGGATTTCTGCCGAGTTACCGATGCTGGATTGGACGCTGCCGGTGCGCGCCTTGAGTTGCGGTACGGTTCGCCCGCGAAAGAACGCCCCGAGCGTGCCGCCTGAGGTCTGCTCGACATAGTCAACGCCCAGACGATCCATGCACCAGCGCACCTTTTCCACGAAGTGGCTGGCTGAGATCGTGGCAAGCACGAGTCCCGGCGTTTTCTTCGGGATTACCCAGCCGCTGAGCACCACCATCCAGCGCCACAACAAGAGCAACAGCGCGAGCAGCGCTGCGGCAGGCACAGACAGCCCGAACCACGCGACGATGACGGGCGCCAGCGTCAGGAATACGGCGTGAACTAACAGGCGGCGCTCGATCATATGTCGAGGTTTTCTACCGTTAGCGCGTTCTTCTCGATGAACTCGCGGCGCGGCTCCACCTGGTCACCCATCAATGTCGTAAAGATTTCGTCGGCTTTTACGGCGTCCTCGATCTTCACTTGCATCAGTCGCCGTGTTTCGGGATTCACGGTTGTGTCCCAGAGCTGATCGGGGTTCATTTCACCGAGACCCTTGTAGCGTTGAATAGACTGACCGCGCCGCGCCTCCGTCATAAGCCACTCGACGGCTTCCGCAAAAGACGTCACCGGCGCTTCGCGCTCGCCGCGTGCAACGCTTGCCCCCTCGGACAATAAATCGTTGAGCTTCTCGGACAGCGCCATAATGTGCCGGTACTCATTGGTGCCAAAAAATTCACGCGGCAGATAACGCGTTGCGCCCAGGCCGTGTTGCACTTTCGTAATGCCGATTCGAACGCCCTCGCCGTCCTCGTCACCACGGTCCAGCACTGCCGAATAACTACCGCCATTGCCGTTTTCCGCGCGATCGCCAGTGTGTTTTGGCAGCACCTTGCTCAGCTCTTCGGCCCACGACTGCAGCGCAGCCAGGTCATCTGCGTCGTCTGCTGTCACTGTCGGCAAGTGACTAAGTGCACGCAGCACCACCTCGTCGTAGCGATTCGACAGGCGCGCGATAATATTTTCGACGGCAATATGTTCTTTCGCAAGCGTTTCGAGTCCAATGCCCGTCAAAGGCGGCGCCTCGCTGTTTACATGCAGCGCCGCGTTGTCCATCGCAGCGTTAAGCAGGTACGTGTTTAACTCGGCATCGTCCTTGACATAGACCTCTTGTTTACCGCGCTTGATCTTGTAAAGTGGCGGCTGCGCAATGTAGATATGACCGCGCTCGATAAGCTCGTGCATCTGGCGGTAAAAAAACGTCAATAGCAGGGTACGAATATGCGAGCCGTCGACGTCAGCGTCAGTCATGATGATGACGCGGTGGTAGCGCAATTTGTCAGGATCAAAATCGTCGCGGCCGATCCCGCAACCCAGCGCGGTGATTAACGTGCCGACTTCGGCCGACGACAGCATCTTGTCGAAGCGCGCTTTTTCGACGTTTAGTATTTTTCCTTTCAGCGGCAGGATTGCCTGAGTGCGTCTGTCGCGGCCCTGCTTCGCGGAACCCCCGGCAGAATCTCCCTCGACGAGGAACAACTCCGACAACGCCGGATCTTTTTCCTGACAATCGGCAAGCTTGCCGGGCAGGCCGGCGATGTCGAGGGCGCCCTTGCGCCGCGTCATCTCGCGCGCCTTCCGTGCTGCCTCGCGCGCGCGCGCCGCGTCGACAATTTTTGACACGATTGCTTTCGCGTCCTGCGGCTGTTCCAGCAGGTATTCCTCGAGCCGGCCAGCCATTGCCTGTTCAACAATGCCTTTAATTTCAGATGAAACTAATTTGTCCTTGGTCTGCGATGAGAACTTCGGATCGGGGACCTTGACCGACAACACGGCAGTTAGCCCTTCGCGCGCATCATCGCCGCTCGGCGTGAACTTGTCCTTTCGCGCGCTAAGCTGTTTTTCGATATACGTGTTGAGCGTGCGCGTCAGTGCGCTGCGAAAGCCGGCCAGGTGGGTTCCGCCGTCTCGCTGCGGAATATTGTTCGTGTAACAGAACATGTTTTCCTGGTAGCCGTCGTTCCATTGCAGAGCGGCCTCAACGACAACGCCGTCTTTCATCGACGTGAAGTGAAATACCGTTGCATGCACGGGCGTCTTGTTGCGATTCAGGTGTTCGACGAACGCGTGGATGCCGCCCTCGTACTCGAAGACTTCTTCTTGCTCATCACGCTCGTCTACGAGGCGTATGTGCACACCGGAGTTGAGGAAGGACAGCTCTCGCAAGCGTCGTGCCAGTATATCGAAGTGAAACTCGATATTGGTAAACGTGCCCGAGCTCGGCTTGAAGCGCAGTGTCGTGCCAGTCCGCTCCGAATCGCCAACAACGGCCAGCGGCGCGCTAGGCTCGCCATGCACGTATTCCTGCTGGTGAATCTTGCCCTCACGATGAACGGTGAGCACCAGGTGTTCGGACAGCGCATTCACCACGGAAACGCCGACGCCATGCAGGCCGCCGCTCACCTTGTAGGAGGTGTCATCGAATTTACCGCCGGCATGCAGCACGGTCATGATGACCTCGGCGGCGGAGCGCCCCTCTTCCGGGTGCATATCGACGGGTATGCCGCGGCCATCATCGCTCACGGTGACCGATTCATCCGCGTGAATCGTCACTGTAATCGTGTCGCAATGACCGGCCAGCGCCTCGTCGATCGAGTTGTCGACGACCTCAAAAACCATATGGTGCAGGCCAGTGCCGTCGTCGGTATCGCCAATATACATGCCCGGCCGTTTTCGGACGGCCTCAAGGCCCTTTAACACCTTGATATTACTGGAAGTATATTCTGTTTCGTCGGTCATCCCATATCCTCGGAGCGTAACCGGCGTATTGTATCAAAACGGGCCTCCGAAAGTAGCCCCAAAGCTTTCTTTTTTAAGGTATTTTGGGTGTTTCAGCGGGCGCTTTTCAGACGTTGTTTTCGGCGGCCCGGACCACGCTCAAAATACCATGCTCCACGTGGAACATCGCCGCCCCTGCGGGCACGCTTAAGGCCTCCGCTTCGAGGCTCGTAGCGACCACCTGGCAGCCCAGGCCCGCGACAGCGGCCATCAATCGGCCAAGAGAGTCGCTATCCAGCTCAGCAGCGGGATCGTCGAGAATCAGGAGCAACGGCCGCTCCAGCGCCGTCTGGGCAGTTTCCGTCGCGGCCAGGATCATCGCGCTCGCCAGCAGTTTTTGCTGGCCCCTTGATACGAGCCGCCGTGCCTGTCTTTCGTCGTAGCTGATCTTGAGGTCGGCCCGGTGCGGCCCATGTTGTGTGGCACCCAGTTGCAGGTCTCGCTCCAGGCCCTCCTCGAGCGCCTGCTCCATGGACTTATCCTTACCCCAGCCTTTTTGGTAATCGAATCCCAGGTCTGTGCCCAATAGCTCCAGGCCGAAGGCCTGCAAGCTGTCCAGGGCGAATTCCAGCGCGCGGTGGCGCGATTCGTCCAATGCCGCACCCAGCTCAACGAATTCGGCGTTCCAGCTGCGTATCGTCGCGGCAGCAGATTTGGCCTTCAGCGCTGCATTGCGTTGCTTCAGGGCCCGCCGGAACTTCCGCCATGTCGCCAGATGCTCTTGTTCCACGTGGAACGCGATCCAGTCGATAAACCGCCGCCGCAGCTCCGGCCCGCCGGCAACCAGGTTGTGTACCTCGGGATCAATCACCTGCAGCGGCAGCGCCTCGGCTAACGCCGCGGCTCCGCCCTCGCTGTCTCCGTCCACGCGGACCTCAAGGCCGGCGCGGCTGTTGCGAACCCCCAGGCTGCGACTCCTCGACAGGCATTCCACCTGTCCGAACAGCACGAACTCATCTTTGCCATGTTGAATCAGGTTCGGTGTACTGGCGCCACGAAACGATTTGCCCCTGCCCAGATACGCCAAAGCCTCCAGGAGACTGGTTTTTCCGGACGCGTTAACCCCATAAATCAGGTTGAAATCAGCGGCCAGCTGTAACTCTGCGTTTTCGAGACAACGGAAATTGGTGGCCCGGAATAAGCGAATCATCGATCACCCGAGAGTGGCGGCTGCAATTACAGCCGCATAGGCATAACCACGAAAGTGCAGTCGTCATTACCGGGCTGCCGGATCAGGCAGCTAGAGTTACTGTCCTGCACCGACAGCGTGACATCGTCACCCTCAACCGCACCCAGGGCGTCCAGGAGGTAATTCACATTGAAGCCTATCTCGATGTCTTCGCCGCTGTACTCGACTTCCAGCTCTTCTTCGGCTTCTTCCTGCTCCGGGTTATGGGCCTGTAACACCACCCCGCTGTCACGTATCACGAGTCGAATACCCCGATATTTCTCGTTCGAGAGTATCGCTGTACGTTGCAATGCACCCTTGAACTCACCGCGGTTTGCCTTGAGCTCATTGGACGACTCTTTCGGAATAACCCGATCATACTCGGGGAACCGCCCATCTATGAGCTTCGATGTGAAGCGGATACCATCCAACTGAATACGGACATGATTAGCACCAAGCTCTATATTGAGGTCGCCATCGCCGCCCATGAGTCGTTGCAGCTCCAATACCCCCTTTCTTGGCACGATCACCTGTTGCTCATCGAGGCCCGTATCGAGCCCCGCCTGGCACAGCGCCAGCCGATGACCATCGGTTGCCACAGCGCGCAGGTACTCACCGCTGGTTTCAAGCAACATGCCATTAAGGTAGTAGCGAACGTCCTGCTGCGCCATTGAAAAATGTGTCTTCTCAATCAGGCGGCCCAGGGCTTCCTGTGACACCTGAATAACCTGACCCGCTTTAATATCTTCGACAACCGGGAACTCCGCTGCTGGCAAGGTCGCCAGGTTGAACTTGCTGCGGCCCGCCCGGACGCTGAGCTTCTCCCCGCTCAGCCCAACACTAACGTCGCTACCTTCGGGCACCGCCCGGCAGATATCCAGAAGCTTGCGCCCGGATACAGTAATCTCGCCGCCCGACTCCGTCTCTACATCAGCTTCAGCGACCAATTCAACCTCCAAATCAGTCGCCGTTACCGACAATTGGCCCTCACGCGCAATAATCAGCACATTCGATAGAATTGGCATTGTCTGCCGTCTTTCTACAACGCCGATGACGGCCTGCAGTGGTTTCAACAGCGCTTCCCGAGCTGCGGTAAACTTCATAGGTTCCACCTGTTAATAAATATTGGAAATTTGTAATTTATTATTATTATTAAGCACCCAAAGGGCTGTGTATAACTTTCATAACTCTTTATATTTCAACGCTTTACCATAACAAAAATCAACTAACATTACCTGAGCGCCCGGTCTGCGGGTTGTGTACAGCCTGTGGATAAAATATTGCGCCGGCTTTTTCCACGAGTTATCCACACTATCCTGTCAGGGTTCTCAACAAATTCAAATAATCGTCATCTACGCGTTTATCAGTTTCTCTGAGCGACTCTATTCGGCGGCAACCGTGCAGCACTGTTGTGTGGTCGCGACCGCCAAAAGCGTCACCGATCTCCGGAAGACTATGATTGGTGAGTTCTTTCGCGAGCGCCATACCGAATTGCCGCGGTCTCGCGATGGAGCGACTGCGCTTCTTCGATAACAGATCACCGATGCGAATCTTAAAGTAGTCAGCGACAGTTTTCTGAATGTTTTCGATCGATACCAGCCGGTCCTGCAACGCCAGCAGATCCCGCAAAGCCTCTTTGGCAAACTCTACGTTAATCGCTCGACCTGTGAAGCGGTAGTTAGCGATAACTCGCCGCAGCGCCCCTTCCAGCTCACGCACGTTTGAGCGAATGCGCTTGGCAATAAAAAACGCGACTTCCTCCGGCAGCGCTATATCCTCGGCGGAGGCTTTACTCATGAGGATAGCCACCGAGGTTTCGAGTTCCGGCGGCTCGATGGCAACCGTTAAGCCCCAACCAAACCGCGATTTGAGCCGCTCCTCGAGGCCATTTACTTCTTTAGGATAGCGATCACAGGTAAGAATGATTTGCCTTTGACCCTCCAAAAGCGCGTTGAAGGTATGAAAAAACTCTTCCTGAGAGCGCTCCTTGCCCGCAAAAAACTGAATATCATCAATAAGTAACGCGTCAAGTGATCGGTACGTCTGCTTGAATGCCGAAATAGTATTGTGTTGCAAGCCACGAACCATATCGCCGACAAAGCGTTCCGAATGCACGTAGCTGATACGAGCGCCCGGCTCGTTCTTTACCATCGCATTGCCAATGGCGTGCATCAGGTGGGTTTTGCCAAGACCCACACCACCATAGATAAACAAGGGGTTGTAGGATTTACCGGGATTCTCGCCCACCTGGGTCGCGGCCGCACGCGCGAGCTGGTTACTTTTGCCCTCAACAAAATTATCGAACGTAAATGAAGGGTTGAGCCGCGACACAACAGGCGCCACGGCGCTGGTCTTGACGACAACCGGCGTCGCTCGTCGAGGCGCGCTTGCGGGCGGCTCGGCGGCCCGAGATCCCACCTCGAGCAATACTTCAACGTTTTCCCCGCCATCATCGACGAGCTCGAGAATGCGGTCCATGTAGTGTTGCCGCAGCCAGTCCACGACGAAGCGGTTGGGTGCGAGCAGTCGCAGCGAAGCGTCGTCATCGACGGCCTGCAAGGGACGTATCCAGGTGTTGAATTGTTGCTCGGGAAGCTCTACCTGCAGGACGCGGAGGCACTGGTTCCAAAGCGTCGACTCGGCAGACAAAACATTCCCCGGCTGGCCCACGACGGGCGCGCAGCAACAAAAAAAGCGAAAGATGGCGCAGTCTAACGCTTAAGCCAGAGCGCCGCCAGATGCAGTTATCCACAGGTTGCCAAGCGCGGAAATTGCAACGATTACACTGCTCTATTGACACTGTCTGGCCATCTCTATACCCTTGCCGCCCTCCTAAAAGTACGGCCCGGAACTGGCCGACTTATGACCTAGGTAAAACGCCATGAAACGCACATTTCAGCCCAGCAAAATCAAGCGTGCCCGCACCCATGGATTTCGTGCGCGCATGGCCACCAAGGCCGGGCGCCTCGTGTTGAAGCGCCGTCGCGCAAAAGGTCGCGCGCGGTTGACGCCGTAACGCAGCCAGCGTCGGTCACGACGACGAATAACAATCCAGGATTAACGAGCAGCGGAAGTCGCCGGTTCAGAAAAAACAACCGGCTTCTCGACGCGGCGGCGTACGGCCGGGTGTTTGAAAAAGCCTCACGGAGCAGGGATAAATTTTTTACAGTGCTGTGCAGGCAAAACGAAGAAAGCGTAGCCCGGCTCGGTTTGGCGATCTCGAAGAAATACTGTCGCCAGGCGACGGCGCGAAATCGCATTAAGCGTATAATTAGGGAGTCTTTTCGCGAGCATCAGGCAGCAATAACAGGTCTGGACATCGTTGTGATCAATCAACCGGCGGCCACGAGCGCCGATAACCGGCAGATGTTTAACAGCCTGACAAACCATTGGCGCCAATGCAGCAAAGCGAAGCGGGCACCGCGGGAAAGTTAATCGATGGATAATCAACGACTGCTGATTTGGGCCTTTTTCGGTCTTATGGCATGGATTACCTACCAGGCCTGGCAGCAGGATTATGGCCCGCAACCAGCCCCCGCTGAGGCTCGACCGCCAGAGCAGGGCACCCCCGAGGCTGCCGTGCCCAGCGCTGACGACGATCTGCCTGAAATCAGCGAGCCAGGCGCGTCGGGCACCTTGCCGGCGGTCCCCGGCGCCGCCGAAGAGCCGGTTGCCGCAGCCAGTGCGCCAAGCATTCACGTCAGTACGGACGTGCTGGACATAGAAATCAGCACGCTCGGTGGCACCGTGCAAACAGCGACCCTCCGCAAATACCCGGTTGCCAAAGACAAGCCCGATACGCTGGTCGAGTTGTTAAGCCTTGACCCGGGCGACCTCGGATTTATCGAGTCCGGCGTGCGCGCCGTCGGTGGCGCGGCCGAAGCGACTCACCTGAGCCAGTTTGAAAGCCCGCTCGCGAGTTACGAACTCGGCGGAGCAGATGAACTGGTCGTGCCGCTGGCCTGGGCTGATGAGAGCGGCGTGGTCGTCGAAAAACGCTACCGGTTCCGCAAAGGCAGTTATGCCATTGTTCTTGAGCAACAAGTAACAAATGGCAGTTCGGCGCTCTGGCGCGGCGCCGATTACGTACGCTTAAAACGGCATTCAAAAGAGCAGGAACGCTCCATGTTTGACGTCGACTCGTACTCGTTCGCCGGACCGATAGTTTACGACGGCGAAAAGTCCGAGAAGCTCAAGCGTAACGACCTTCTCGACGACGGCAAGTTCGAATTCTACTCACCCCAAGGTTGGTTCGGTGCAATTCAGCATCACTTTCTCAGCGCGGTCGTGCCGCAGCCCGGCACGGAATACAAGTACAGCGTAGTGGTTAGTGGCGACATCTCTACCAGCAGCGCCATCGGCAGAAGCGCCGAAGCGATAGCGCCGGGATCGAGCAAAACATTTGCAACGACGCTTTTCGTGGGTCCGAAGTTGCAATCGCAACTCGAACAGATCGACGACAGCCTCAAGCTAACCGTCGACTACGGCTGGTTGACTATACTTTCTCAACCGCTGTTCTGGGTACTCAGCAAAGTTTTCGCCTTCGTCGGTAACTGGGGCGTCTCGATTATCCTCGTTACGTTTCTGATCAAGCTCGCATTCTACAAATTGACCGAATCGAGCGGGCGATCGATGGCCAAGATGCGCAATCTTCAGCCGCGCATGAAAGCGCTGCAGGACCGCTACAAAGATGACCGACAGGCGCTAAGCCAGGCAATGATGGAGCTCTACAAGCGGGAGAAAGTGAATCCGGCCGCCGGCTGTTTGCCCATCCTCATACAGATGCCGTTCTTTCTGGCGTTTTACTGGGTGTTGCTGGAGAGCGTCGAGATGCGGCAGGCGCCGTTCGCGCTGTGGATTACGGACCTGTCCACGCGCGATCCATATTTCATATTGCCGCTGATCATGGGCGCAGCGATGTTCATGCAGCAGAAGCTGAACCCTGCGCCGGCGGATCCCGTGCAGGCCAAAGTGATGCAGATCATGCCGATCATGTTTACCGGGTTTTTTGCCTTCTTCCCGTCCGGGCTGGTGCTTTATTGGGTGACCAATACGCTGCTATCGATTGCGCAGCAGTGGAAGATCAATACCGTCGTCGAAGCCGAGGCAAAGGCCGCGAAGAGCGGTAAGAAGAAGAAAAAAGACGAACCGAACAAAGAATCTTAAGCGAGCTTCGAGCGAACTTTTATTTCACCGTGCAGCGTGCGGTGGACAGGACAGCGATCCGCAATTTCCAGCATGCGCTGTCGCTCCGCTTCGGTGAGATCGCCCTCAAGCGAAATGGTCCGTCGGAACTCGTCGATCTTGCCGCCGTCACTCTCGCAATCTTGACAGTCTTCCGCATGTATCTTGCCGTGCTCGACGCGAACGGTAGCCGACTCGAAGTCCAGCTTCTTGTGGTTCGCGTACATGCGCAAGGTCATCGTTGTGCAAGTCGCCAGTGCGGCGGACAGCAAGTCATAAGGCGTTGGGCCCTGATCGGTGCCGCCTGCCGAGCGCGGCTCGTCCGCGACCATCTGATGCCGGCCGAGGCGCACCTCCGTTCGAAAACCGTCTGCGTGTGTTCTTGCCGCAACTTCACCGGTGGCCGCCTGCAGCGCGACCGACTGCGCCATTGGCAGGTATCGGGAGGCCCAGGAGGCGAGAACGCGACCCGCATACCGCGAGTCGGTTTCCTCGCTCAACAGATGATCCGCATTATCGAGGCTTACGAAACTCTTCGGGTGTTTTGCAGCGCCAAACAGCGCAGACGCATTGTCGATTTCGACAATGTTGTCCAGCGGCGCGTGCATGATCAGCAGCGCTTTTCGCAAAGACCCGACTGACGAGGGCAAATCCTGCTTTTCGAGATCGTCCAGAAACTGCTGCTTCATCAGGAAGGGCCTGCCGCCGAGATTGACGACGGCCTCGCCGCGCTCGCGTAGATCATCTTCGGAGCCGGAGAACATATGGGCCACATGGCCCGGTTCGGACGGCGAGCCGATCGTCGCGACGGCCACAGCCGAATCGACCTTCGCGGCGGCTTGCAACACGGCAGTGCCGCCCAGCGAGTGACCGATCAGAATCGCGGGCGCCTCGTATTCGCGACCGAGAAAGGCGACGGCCGCATTGAGATCGTCAACGTTGGACGAAAAATTGGTGTCTGCGAATTCACCTTCGCTTTGACCCAGGCCCGTAAAGTCGAAGCGAAGCACGGCGATTCCGGCATCATTCAGGGCGCGGGCAATGTTGCCTGCGGCCTTGAGATTCTTGGAGCACGTGAAACAGTGCGCGAACAAAGCGAAGGCGGTAGGCGCTGCGGCGGGCAGGTCAAGAATGCCGGACAAGACGTCCCCGTTGCGATTCTCGAAAGTAACTTTGTGATTCTGCATATCGATGCTACCTGTGTTTTCATTGGCCTATGACGTTGGATGCGGACACGATTGTAGCGGCGGCAACCCCGCCGGGAACCGGAGGCATCGGCATTGTCAGGATTTCCGGCGAGCAGACGGAACGCATCGCCCGAAGTATTCTCGGAAGTCTACCGGAACCGCGCACGGCAACGTATCGCAGCTTTATGAATGCCCATGAGCAGAAGCTGGATGCGGGCCTCGCGTTGTATTTTCCGGCGCCAGCGTCGTTTACAGGCGAATCGGTTCTCGAGCTGCATGGCCACGGCGGCCCGGTAGTGATATCGCTGCTCGTCGATGCGGCCATAGATCTCGGCGCGCGCCACGCTGCGCCCGGAGAGTTTTCAATGCGCGCTTTTCAGAACGACAAACTGGACCTCGCGCAAGCCGAGGCGATTGCCGATCTTATTGGCAGCGGCACGGCGCAAGCGGCGCGAGCGGCGTTGCGTTCTTTATCGGGTGCTTTTTCGACGGCTGTTGGCGCACTGGCTGAGCAACTCGTGCATCTCAGGATGCACGTTGAGGCAGCGATTGATTTTCCGGAAGAGGAGATCGACTTTTTATCGGATGAAAAACTGCTGTCACGACTACGTGAATGCGCGGCCGCTTTTGATGTTCTGATCGAAGAGACCCGGCAGGGGCGCGTACTGCGCGACGGTTATCAGATTGTGATCGTGGGCAAACCGAATGCGGGCAAGTCCAGCTTGTTAAACCTGCTCAGTGGACAGGATGCGGCGATCGTCACCGAGGTTGCCGGCACCACGCGCGATATTTTACGAGAGCAAATCGACATCGACGGGCTGGCTGTCGAGCTGGTTGACACAGCCGGGCTTCGCGAGGACCCCAATCGCATTGAAGAGGAGGGCATTCGGCGAGCGCGCAAGGCGCTGGAGAACGCAGATGCCGTTCTCTGGATTCAGGACGCATCGGATTCTGATAAAAAGGACATCGTCGAAAAACTACCCGACGACATACCGGTAACGATCGTACGAAACAAAATCGACATCACAGCCGAGCCGGCCGGCGCAACTGACGAGGGCGCAATGAACCTTTCCGCGAAAACCGGTGCCGGTATCGATTCCTTGCGAAAGGCCATACGCAAGATGGCTGGCTACGAAAACCTCGGGGAAGGCGCGTTTACGGCGCGCCGCCGGCACCTCGACGCCCTGGCTCGCGCGAAGGCACATTTTCAAAGCGGCCGCGAGGCCCTGCAGCAAACGAAGGCGGGCGAGCTCCTGGCCGATGAGCTGCGTCTCAGCCATGAGACGCTGGGCGAGATAACGGGCGCCGTATCGAGCGATGATTTGCTCGGTAAGATCTTCTCCGAGTTTTGCATCGGCAAGTAGCCGACGCCGAGATTACGGGCGAAAGCGTGGTTCGTCGATCGACATCTCGGTGACCGTTCCGTACTGGCTCACGTCTTCACGAATCAACGACGCGTCGCCGATCAGGACAAAGGTAAGGTCTTCCGCGCGCGGATAGACCTGATCGATAACCGCGGCGATCGAGTTACGGGTCGCGGCGGCCAGTTCGGCGCCATACTCGTCGATGTACGCTGTGCCGAGGCCATATCGTTCGAGCCATGCAAACTGCGCAGCAATCTGCGAGGCGGTTTCGAGGCGTGGTGGGAACTGGCCCATGATGTAATTTCGCGCCGACAGAATCATGTCGTCGTCGATGCCCGAGTCGCGCAGCTTAGCCAGCACGGCCAACGCCATGTCGATGGCCTCGACGGTTGTACTGGTCGCGGTGAACGAACTGATGACGGCCGCACCCGGTTTCGATGGTCGCCGCAGTAACGAGCGAGCGCCATAGGTGAGCCCGGATTTCACGCGCAGCTCAGTGTTAAGCATCGACGTGAAGCGCCCGCCGAATACCGTATTCGCCAAATTGAGATCTGCGCGCCTTGGATAGTCGACGGCGACACCAACATTACCGATCCAGAAATAGGTTTGTGTCGCACCCGGCTTGTCGATGAGCAACACTCTGCGACCGATATTTTTCGCGGCTGCAATGAACGTTGGCAGCGGTACCGCTGCGGCACGCCAGTCACCGAACGCCCTTGTCAGCCGGGTCTTCATCGCTTCGATGTTGAAGTCACCAACGACAGAGATAATCAGACGATCACCACCGACGTGATCGTCGTAATAACGAAGTAAATCATCGTGCGTAACGTTTGCGAGCGTGGTTTCGCTGCCGTTAATTGGATTGCCGTACGGGTGGTCACCGAACAGGAAAGCGTTGCCGTAGCCGGGCAGCAGGTTGCCGGGATTGGAGCCCTTGGCGGCCGTTATAAGGTTGATCGAGCGATCGCGAAGCTTGATGACCTCATCGGATGCAAGCGTTGGTTGCCGCAGCAAATCAGTGACGAGTTCAACCATGAGCTCCCCGTCACGCGACATGAAGTCAGCCGATATGTTGATGCCCTCGAGGCCGGCCGATGCGGACAGCTCTCCACCAACCACCTCTATTGCCTCGGCGAACGCTGCGGCGTCGCGTGAGCCGGCACCTTTTTGCATGACACCGGCCAACAGGCCGGCAAGGCCGTTCAGACCATCGGGATCGGTAACGGCGCCACCACGAACAACGGCCTCGAGACCAATGAGCGGAACGTCGTGTTTCTCGCTCAGTATGAGGACCGCACCATTCGCGAGCTCGACGCGCTCGTGAACAGGCAGTGACACGTCGTCTGCGTAAACGACCGGTGCTAGCCAGAGGATCAACACGGCGAGTCCGATAAGATACCGCCGGCTCATTGTTCTACGCCTGTCGGCGCGCGCAGCACGCCGACGGTCATTTTCTTGCGTTGAAAAACTTTTGCCGCAACGGTCCGTAGTTCTGCCGCTGTTATTGCGCTGATTTCTTCGGGCATGGAAAAAAGATTCTCGTAGCTGCCCGTGAACACCTCGAACTTACCGAGCGCCGAGGCTTTACCATTGATCGTGGCAAGCTCTCGCCAAGAATCAGCGAGCACAGTGTTTTGGGCTTTTTGCAGCTCGGCGGTAGTCACCCCAAAAGTCCCAATCCGCACAAGCTCTTCGAGCACACGCGCCTCGACGGCGTCGACATCGGCGTCGGGCGGTAGTGTCAGGTAGAAATAAACCAGCCCGGGGTCCAGGCCCTCCATTTGCATTCCGCCAACGGCGAGCGCGATCTGTTCTTCTTCGACAAGCAGGCGATGCAAGCGCGAAGAGGTACCGCCGGCCAGGATATTGAGCAGCAGGCTCATCGGTTGCGTGTCGGGATCGGTTGCGCTGCCCGCGTGGAACGCTATATGTAACAGCGGCGCTCGCGCATCCGTTTCGATGAGCAGCCGTCGCTCGCCTGATTGTTCCGGCTCGACGGTACGTACAGGCGGCGGTGGCGCCTGGGCCGGAATCGGTCGAAGATAGCGATCTGCGAGCTGAAAAATTTCTTCCGGCGAGACGGCACCAGCGAACACCATCGTGCAATTGTTCGGCGCGTAGTAGGTCTTGTAGAACGACTCGAGGTCGTCCTGGGTCCAGTTTTCGATGTCCGATGGCCAGCCAATGACCGGGAATTGATAAGGATGTGCGACAAAGGCAGTTGCGAGCATTTGTTCATACAGGCGGCCGAAGTTGTCGTTGTCGACGCGCTGCCGGCGCTCCGAGTACACCACGCCACGTTCGCTTTCGACAACGTCGGGGTCGATGTCGAGATTCTGTAAACGGTCACCCTCGAGCTCGAAAATAGTGGTGAGCGCGGAACGCGGAAACCAGTCCTGGTAGACGGTCAGGTCTTTCGACGTGTAGGCATTGTTGGCGCCGCCGGCGGCCTCCATGATGCGATCAAACTCTCCGGGCTCAAGCTTGGACGCACCATTAAACATCATGTGTTCAAAAAAGTGAGACAGGCCGGTAATGCCCGGGTATCCATTGCGACCACCCGCGCGCACGAAGTTGTACATCACGACGTTCGGAATATCGTAATCGGGCCATACAATGATGCGCAGACCATTGGACATAGAATACGAAGTGATTTCCCTGGGTACGCCGATACCCTCGGCCGCGTCGTAGACCGGCCGCAACGGTATCTCTTCGACGGGTTCGGGTCGCACCAGCTCAAACTCCGGCAGCAGGCGTTCACCAACGATTGCGGCCAGACCCAGTACGCCCAGCACCGCGACCGCCGCATTCAGCTTTTGCCCGGTCTTGTAGACAATCGACTGTGTTTGGTCGACATCTAGGCCCTTCTTCAGCCCTTGCGGCGTGATCTCGTACACCCAGGCGAAAATAACGGCGACCGGAAAGCCGATGAGCAGCAATAACATCACGAACTCGCTGGCCCATGACGGCAAAACCTCGCCAGAGACCGCGTGCTTGACGATCCATATGATGAGCAGGCTAGCGACCGCGTAAAGCAGGACTACCTTTAAAACATTGCGGCGCCGGAGTTCCGAAAACAGAGACATAGTAATTATTTTTTCCCCGGGCCCCCCATGGTGGAGAAACCGCTGGGATTGTCAACCGAGGAGACCCTCTCGACGGTACAGTCGGGCGCATATCCAGGTCAACAATGCACCGAACAGGAGCGTGCTGATCACCGAAATCGCAACGTGCAGGTTATTGACGGGCTCATTTTTAACCATATCAACGAGCAGCAGGTGCTGGCTGAGGCTGGGCACGAACATGAACTCCAGTTGTGGACGCAACGTCAGGATACTGACGATCAGAATCGGCAGGGTGGGCGCAATCAGCACGACGCTCAGCCAGGTTTGTGCTTCACGGTAACTTTTCGTAAATGACGCAACAAGCGTCATGAGCGCTGCGCCCAAGAGAATGAAAGGCACGAACAAAAAGAACGCCGCGACGACAACGCGGGGGCTGAAGTTCGGCGTCATGCCCAGCTGCTCGAGCGGCATGAACCGCAATACGAAGAAAAACGACAGCAAACTCAGCATGAGCGACAAAGACATGTATAAACAGGTTGCGCCGATCTTGCCGAGGATGAGTTGATCGCGGGTTACGGGCAAAGACAGTAAAGGTTCGAGCGAGCCGCGCTCGCGTTCGCCGGCAGTCGCATCGATGGCAAGGTACATACCGCCCATCAACGTTGCGAAAATGAAGAAATAGCTCATCATACCGAGCAGCATCGCCGATCGGCCGCTCGGCGTAGACACGTCGACTTCGTCGATGTTGAGGGGCCGCAAGAGCATCGGGTTTACACCGCGAGCTGAAAGTCGAATGCTGGCGAGCTCCTGGCTATAGGCGTAAAGTGCGCTGCGCGCTCGCCGTGCGTCCCGCTCAGCGTCTTGATTGGCCTGGTCAGAGACCAGCTCGACTTTTGCCGGCACGGTGTCGGCGAGCTGTTCGCCGAACGCGGGCGGAATAATCACAACGATGTCGTGCTCGCCGGTCTCTACGGCTTCAATGGCCGCGCCGCGATCCTCGGGACCGTCGACAACATCGATGTTGCGGCTTTCCAGATATTTCACGAGATTGGGGGCGTGGGCCTGGCCGAGAACAGGCAGTTGCATGGTGCGCTCTACGTCATCAAGGGAGCGCTCTATCGACAGGCTGATAACGAACGCGAATAGCACCGGTCCGAATATCGGCCCCATCACCAACGCTGTGGCGAGTGTGCGGCGGTCACGAAGGTTATCGAGCACCTCTTTCGCGAAGACGATCAGCGTTGTCTGCATCATTCAATCCCGACCATCTGAATCGCGCGCACAAAGGCCTCTTCGAGATCCTCGCAGCCAGTGCGTTCGCGGATGCCGTCGACAGAGTCATCGATAGCGACCTGGCCATTGGCAATGATGCAGATGTCATCGCACAGTGCCGCCACTTCCTGCATGACATGGCTCGAGAACAGTACACAACGGCCTGCGTCCTTGAGTTTCAGTATGAGCTGGCGCAATGAACGCGTCGCCATGACATCGAGGCCATTCGATGGCTCATCGAGAAGGACGTTTTGCGGATCGTGCACCAGCGCGCGGGCGAGGGATACCTTGGTGCGCTGTCCTTGCGAAAACCCTTTCGTGCGACGATCGGCGAAGCCTTCTATTTCCAGCAGGCGAACAATGTCGTTGACTCGGTCATCGATTTCGGATTTGTCGAGACCGCAAAGACGCGCGAAGTAAGCGATGTTTTCCCTCGCTGTCAGGTGTGGATACAGGCCCGAGCCGTGTGGTAGCGCGCCAATGCGCCGCCGGGCGCCGAGGCTGTCGCTGACGACATCGACGCCATCGATCACGGCGGTGCCCTCGTCAGGCTTCAACACCGTGTACAAAACGCGCAGGGTTGTCGACTTGCCGGCGCCGTTGGGACCCAGCAGGCCGGTTATCTTGCCGTTCGGGGCATCGAAGCTGACGCCGCGCACGGCACGCACCTTGCCAAACGATTTGTGGATGCCGTCGACCTTGATCATGGGCTTGGCCCGGAGAAATCGAGAAAGAAGGGCATTACGAAGCTATGCTCGAGACACGCGGCATCGACGCTCGCAAGGTCTACGGTGTCGATGAAACTCGCTACGAGGCGACGCGTGCAACCGACGCCTATTTGTCCGTGTCCCTGGTCTTTGCCAATAAGATGAAGCTTGTTGCTCAGGTCGACAGCGGCAAGCGAGGCATATCTGGGCGGCGTAATCGGGTCGGCGTCGCCCGACAGCAACAAGACGGGAATGTCGGTCGAGAGCGGCACCTTGAACTCATCGTCGATCGGCCCCCTGGGCCACACCGAACAAATAGTCTCGAGCGCGTCGAGCTGCAACGGACCCATGTAACTGGCCGCAATGCGGTCGTAGTCAATTGTCGTCTTGTCGAGGAATGGAATGTCCTCGGTGCACATCACCGCGTTATGCATGCCGAGCGACAACGCGTCGGCCATCGCGAGTGTCGTCATCATGTACTGAGACGCAAGCGGAACGTAATTGCCGTCGACCGCCTCTTTGATCAGCAAAGGCAGCAGCGCCGTTGAGTTCGGGTGATAGGCAAGCAGGCGTACGGCGACAGCAAATTCTGTGTGACCAAACGTGAGCTCTTGCGAGCGACCGGTGTTGGGATCGGGCACGGTGATTATTACCGGGTCATCCTTGAGGAGTGCAACCAGTTTCTCGAACGCGACATGAAGATCAGGAAAGCGCTCATTGCATGACGTGTTGTCGGCACAGCGCGCGAGAATCTCGTCGACGGCTCGCTGACCTTCTGTCGCAATTTCCGGACCGAGAGAAATCTGCGGTGGTACAACGCCGTCAAGAACGATCGTGCGTGTCGACTCCGGGTAGCGCCGCGCGAAATGCTGTGCAACGCGCGTCCCGTAGGAAACGCCATACAGGTTGAGCGACGGATAACCGAGTGCTATGCGAACGGCCTCGAGATCGGTGACCGCAACACTGGTGGTGAAAAATCGTGGGTCGTGCGGTAATTGCTCCAGGCATGCGCGCGTGTACTCAACGGTTAGTTCTTCGGAGTACTGGCCTTCGACGAGGTCGTCGTCAATAGGGCAGTCCATGCGCGAGGATTCGCCCGTGCCGCGCTGATCAACGAGCACAATATCGCGGTTACGGCGGACATCCTCGAAAGCTCGTGAGTAGGCTGCGTAAAATTGCACGCTGCCCTGGCCCGGACCGCCAGCGATAGGCACGACCGGATCGGGCTCGGGCGTCAGGTTTAACGCGGGCACAACTGCTATTCGCAGATCGATGTCGCCGGGCACCGCGCCGGCAGGGTCAAGCGGACGCGAAAGCGTGCCGCAGCGCGCCTTCATGCTCGGCATACCCGGCCCGCCGCTGATGCGACAATCTTCGAGTCGCAGCGTTTGGGCGGGCACGGCGTCGGCCAAAAGGAGGCCGCCCAGTACAAGAAAAGCGTATCGAACCATGAATCAACCTGAGCGCGAGCAAGCGCGCTATCTTGGACAACGGCCTGTAAATAGTAAAGTTTCTGTAGCAACACCGGCTGTCACGCTCTAAAATGCGCGGCCCGGGCTGGCTACTTTTTAACCACACCTGACGACCATGGCAAAGCAATATGACGTAATCTTAATTGGCGGTGGACATGCCGGCACGGAAGCCTCTCTGGCTGCCGCGCGCGCCGGTGCGCGCACCTTGCTGATTACGCAGAACGTCGCAACGCTCGGGCAGATGAGTTGCAATCCGGCCATCGGCGGTATTGGCAAGGGCCACCTGACCAGAGAAATCGATGCAATGGGTGGCGCGATGGCGCAGGCCATCGATAAAGCCGGCATCCAGTTTCGGATGCTTAACAGAAGCAAGGGAGCTGCTGTTCGGGCGACGCGCGCCCAGGCCGATCGGGAACTGTATCGTCGCGCGATCAGCGCCATCATCGGGAGCCAGCCGAACCTGTCTGTTTATCAGGCCTCCGTCGACGACCTTGTTATTGACGGCGCTCGTGTGAGCGGCGCTATCTGCGACGATGGCCAGACGTTCCTGGCGAAATCAGTGGTCCTTACCGTCGGTACATACCTCGGCGGTCGGATCCTTATTGGCCGAACCGAAAAAGCCGGTGGGCGCTTTGGTGATGCGCCCTCGAACCGGCTTGCCGCGCGTCTGCGTGAAATGCCGTTTAACGTAGCGCGCCTCAAGACGGGCACGCCGCCGCGGCTCGACGGCAAAACGCTCAACTACAGAGCGATGCAGGAACAGCCGGGCGACACGCCTGAGCCCGTATTTTCCTTCCTGGGTCGTCGCAGCGATCACCCCGAGCAGGTCGCGTGCCACATTACAAAAACCACCGAGGCGACGCACGAGATTATTCGCGGCGCGCTCGACGAGTCACCGATGTACTCGGGCCTTATTGAGGGTGTCGGACCGCGCTATTGCCCGTCGGTCGAAGACAAGGTGGTGCGTTTTGCAGACAAGTCCTCACACCAGGTTTTTGTCGAACCCGAGGGTCTGACTACAAGCGTGGTCTACCCGAACGGCATCTCGACCAGCCTGCCTTATGAAACACAGGTGCGCTTCGTGCAGTCGATCATCGGCTTCGAAGACGCACGCATTACGCAACCGGGCTACGCGATCGAGTATGACTATTTCGACCCACGCGATTTGAAGCCGACACTGGAAACGAAACACGTCGCGGGTTTGTTTTTCGCAGGCCAGATCAACGGCACGACCGGTTACGAGGAAGCGGGCGCGCAAGGTCTGCTCGCCGGGCTCAATGCAGCCCGCAATGCGGCCGACGAGGGAGAGTGGTTCCCGCAGCGACACGAAGCGTACCTCGGTGTTCTTGTCGACGACCTCATCACGCGAGGCGTCAGCGAGCCGTACCGCATGTTCACGAGCCGCGCCGAGTACCGGCTGACGCTGCGCGAAGACAATGCGGACCTGCGCTTGACGCCCGTCGGTCGCGAGCTCGGCCTCGTGAATGATGAGCGCTGGTCGACATTCAACGCCAAACAGGAAACCGTGCTTCAGGAGAAGCAACGCCTCGGCGGGATCACGCTGCAGCCAGCAATGTTGAGCGAAAACGACGAACTTCTTATAGGCAAGGCATTGCAACGCGAGTGCACTGCCGCGGATTTGTTACGTCGGCCGGAACTTGATTACGCCGCTGTGTCGGGCTTATCGGTGGTTGGTACTTTGGATGCGCGTGAGCTCGCCAATGACGAACAACGCGAGCAGGTTGAGTTGCAGCTCGAAGTACAGGCCAAGTACGCAGGCTACATCGAACGCCAGGAACGCGAGATCGCAAAGCACGCGAAACAGGAGTCTCTGCGCCTGCCGGAAAACATCGATTACTCGCTGGTCGACGGCCTGTCGAACGAAGCACGACAAAAGCTCCAGGCTTCGCGTCCCGTGACGCTGGGTCAGGCGTCGCGCCTCGAGGGCATGACGCCGTCCGCCGTTTCGTTGTTACTCATTCATCTCAAGAAGCGGCAACTCAAGAAAACCGCTTGATACGGCCTATCGTTCGCAGCGATACGCCATTTGCCTCGCCGGTGGCCGGTTGATGTCCTGCGACGTCAGTGTTTTCCACAAGAGTGGGTAGTCGCGGGCCTCAAAAGACAAGTAACTCAAATAACCCGATAACGCGAAGAGGCTCTCCGGTGTATCCAACGGGCGAAGAAGCTCGCGTGCCTGGTCGTCAAAGCCTAGGGTTTTCAAGAACAGCCAGCGCGTGTTCGTGCCCGGATCGACCGACTTAAACAGCTCGTCGGCATCGGCGACGCGGCCCTCGGCGCAGGCCTGGCGAAGCCGAACTATGATTTTGCCCTCTTCATCGCCGGATGCATGCAGGTAAGCCTCGACTAACGCGGCCGCGCGTTCGACGTCGCCGGCAGCGAGCAGCGCACGATGCGATTGGTAAAGGATATTGGCCGACGGGCGCGGTACTTGCAGCGCCTTGTCAATCATAGCGAGCGCGTCGCCCGGGCTCACGCGATGCATGGTTTGAATCAGCGAGCTGTCCGACGTTCCGATCTCCTCCTTGTAGGCCCAGGTTTTGAGTCCCGCACCGCGCGATTTTTCGTACTCACCGATACTCATATAAAGATAATTCAGCCACGCCCAACCCAGGCGTCGTTCCGGCGCAATTGCTGCCATGCGCTCTGCAACGGCGAGTTGATCCTTTATCCGAAGCTCGAACGCGGCGCCACGCATCTCGGCCTCTGCGCGCGTGATGTCAGAGCGCGCGTGCTTGCTGGCTGCAGCTATAGCCGTCCTGTAGCGCCGCTGTCGTTCGGCCCGCGGCAAGCCTTGTGGGGTGTACTGAACAGAGGTCGGGCTAAGCTGGTTTTCCCAAAGAACCGCAAGCTCCAGTTGTGCGTCCGCGAACCCTGGGTCCATCGCCACGGCCTCTTCAAAAACGGCGATAACATCGAACACTTTTTCGACGGCCATTTCGCTTGCCATCTGGCGGTTCATGGCGAGGCCGCGAAGGTACGTTTCCCAGGCCTCTACCGAGCGCGTGCCGGCAGACACCATGCGGGCAAGCTCCTCGGGATCCATTACGGTCTGCAATGCGTTGGCAATTTTGAAAGCGATTTCTTCCTGTATCTTGATCGAGTCCTGGCTACCGCCATCGAACGTCTCCGACCAAAGATGCTTGTCATCGCTCGCGCGAATAAGCTGCGCGGTTACCCGCAAGCGATCATCGCCGCGGCGCACGGAACCCTCCAGTATGTGGTCGACGCCAAGCCCTTCGGCGATCGCTGGAATCTCCAGCGGCGAATCCCGATACGCGAACGACGAGGTTCGGGAAGCGACCTGCAGATCCGCAGTTCGTGCCAGTGAGTTGAGAATTTCTTCGGCGAGCCCGTCCGCAAACCAGGTCTGATCGCCCTCAGGACTAAAGTCGTCGAACGGCAACACTGCGATCGATTTGTCAGCTGGTGCGATCGTTGTTGGCGCGCGCTGGAACTTGTCCCAGCCGAGCCAGCCAACCGCAATGAGCAGCATGATCATCGTGACAACGTTCAGAACGAGGCCGGCGCGCGGGTCCTTGGGTGCGTCGGCGGGTACTTCATGCGCCTTCTTCATGCCCTCGGGCGTGAGCTCGAAGGCCCAGGATAAAAACAGGGCTACGGGTAGCCCGAGCACCAGCAGGATAATCAGTACCTGCATGACCCAGTCAGGCCAATTAAACACGTCCGCGACAAGGTCGGCGGCTTGCGCGATCACCCAGCCAACAACCACATACGCGACGCCGACGCGAAAGACGTTGCGATAACGAAGTTCCTCTATGAACCCGCGCATGGTTAAGCTCCTGAAGCCGCAGCGGCACTACAGACAATACCATCGATGACTCACGGTCGTGAGACGACACCCCATAGTCAGGTATGCTTTAACGATGAAAACGATCGGACCCTTGTTCCTGCTCGCACTCCTGTCTGCACTAACGCTGTACAGCTGTTCGAACGACCCCGTCGATACGGGCTCGGTCCTGCAGCGGGGCCTTCCCACCGACCCCGAGTCTCTCGATCTGCACAAGGCACGCAGCACCCAGGCCCTAGAAGTATTGCGTGACATTGGAGAAGGACTGGTTGCTTACTCGCCGGGGGGCGAGTTGCAGCCGGCGGCTGCGGAGCGCTGGGAAATCTCCGATGATGGTCTTAACTACACATTCTATCTGCGCCCCGATGCGCGCTGGTCGAATGGCGATGCCGTTACGGCCGAGCATTTTGTTTTTGCGTTGCGCCGTCTCGTAACGCCGGCAACAGCGGCATTCTACGCGAACATGTTGTCGGACGTTGTTAATGCACCGGAGATAGTTACTGGTGATGAGCCGCCCGAGGCGATGGGCGTTGCGGCGGTAGATGACCTGACGCTCGTCCTGCGACTGGTACGTCCAACGCCGTACCTGCTCAGTTTGCTGACGCACCCGAGTACATTTCCGTTGCACCCGGGCACAATCGCGGAAAGCGGCGACGGTTTTGCGAAGCCAGGCAACCTGCTATCAAATGGCGCGTATGTGCTCGATGCGTGGGTGCCGGGCTCCGTTATCGCATTACGCCGCAATGAAAATTATTGGGACAACGCGAATACGGCAATCGACGGCGTTAATTATCATGTCGTTGTGCAGGACGCAGCGGAGCTCAATCGGTACAGGGCGGATGAGCTGCATATAACAAGCACCGTGCCGCCCGACAATTTTGCCGAGCTTAAGACTCAGTTTGGTGCGGAGTTACATATTGCGCCGTATCTTGGCCTGTACTACTACGGCTTCAATTTGGCGAAGCCGCCGTTCAAAGACAATCGCGCCCTGCGTAAGGCGTTGTCGATGGCGATCGATCGCGAACAGCTTGCGACAAAAATAGTAGGGCGTGGGGAGGCGCCGGCGTTCAGCTGGGTGCCACCGGGCGTCGACAGTTACAAGCCAACGGTCTTCGGCTTCGAATCGCTGAAGCCCGAGGAGCGCGAGAATCTCGCTCGCCGCCTGTATAAAGAGGCGGGTTACAACGAGCAGAAACCGTTGCGCTTTGAGTTACGCTACAACACGTCCGACACGAACAAAAAAATTGCCGTCGCCGTGCAGTCAATGTGGCGAAACGTGCTGGGTGCAGAAGCCACGTTGATTAACGAAGAGTTCCAGGTGTTGCTGTCCAACATGCGAGAAGCGGAAGTGACACAGGCGTTTCGCTCAAGCTGGATGGGTGACTACAACGATGCCCACACATTTTTGAGCGTGCTGCAGGCTGGTAGTGCGGCCAACATGCCGCGTTATGCGAACGACGAATACGAGTCCTTAATGCGGCGCGCCGCCAGCCAGGTGGATCCCGAGCGCCGCAGATTGTTTCTCGAAGAGGCGGAACGCGTGATGCTCGCCGACCACCCCGTAATTCCGCTGTACTTTTACGTCAGCAAACACCTGGTCAAGCCCCAGGTCAGTGGCTGGGGAGACAATGTCCTTGATTATCATTACAGTCAGCACCTGAGTCTCAGCGCGACCGAATAGCCGCGCGATTAGCGGAAAATAGATTTGCTGCGATACACGTTGCTCCGAGTACTGGGGGCGATACCGACGCTGCTGTTGGTCATCGTCCTCGCTTTCCTGATGGTGCACGCCGCACCGGGCGGGCCGTTTGACGACGAGCGCGCTTTGCCTGCCGACGTCGAAGCAAACATCAGAGGCGCCTATCATCTTGACGAGCCGCTACCGAAACAATTCATCCGTTATCTCTCCGGCCTGGTGCAGGGGGACCTCGGACCGTCGTATCGCTATCGTGATTACACGGTCAGCGAACTGATCGGCCAATCGTTTCCGCTGTCATTGCAGCTCGGTGTGCTGGCAATGGCGCTGGCGATTGCTGTCGGTGTCAGCGCCGGCACGGTAGCCGCACTGAGGCAGGATTCGTATCTCGACCGCATCGTGATGGCGTTCTCGATGACGGGCATATCGATACCGGTCTTCGTATTTGCACCCGTCCTGGTGTTGTTGTTCGCTGTGAAGTTGCAGTGGTTGCCGGCTGGCTGGAGCAGCACCTCAGGCAGCTCGCGCCTGTTGTTGCCGGTTATCACGCTGGCACTGCCGCAAATTGCCTACATTGCGCGCCTGACGCGCGCGAGCATGATTGACGTACTTGGTCGTGACTTCATTCGCACGGCGCGCGCACAGGGCCTGGGCACGATGACGATAGTAAGGCTACATGCGCTCAAGCCGGCAATGTTGCCGGTACTTTCCTACATGGGTCCCGCAATCGCTGCGATCCTGACGGGCTCGGTGGTGGTAGAGGAGATTTTCGGAATTCCAGGGCTTGGACAGTTTTTTGTTCGCGGCGCGCTTAACCGCGATTACACGCTGGTGCTTGGTATCGTCGTTTTCTACGCAACCCTGATCGTGTTCCTGAACCTGGTCGTCGACGTTCTTTATAGCGCACTTGATCCGCGGGTTCGTTACCAATGAGCCTGCTTCGCAATCGCGCCATAAGCGTAAGCGGAGCAATCATAGTTGCGACGGCCGCATGCGCAGTCGTCGGTCCGTGGATCAGCCCGAACGATTACATCAGCACCGATTTCGACCGACTGCTACTGGCGCCGACAACCGCGGGGGCGCACCTGTTCGGCACAGACGACCTTGGTCGTGACCTGTTCGTTCGCACGATGCTGGGCATTCGTGTGACGTTGCTGGTTGCCATCGTTGCGAGTTTCGTAAGCCTGATTATCGGAGTCGCATATGGTGCGATCGCAGGCTTCGTCGGTGGGCGCGTCGACGCGGCGATGATGCGTTTCGTCGATACTTTGTATGCGCTGCCGTTTATTTTCTTCGTCATCTTGCTGATGGTCGCTTTCGAGAGAAATTTCCTGCTGATCTTCGTTGCGATAGGCGCCGTCAACTGGCTCGATATGGCGCGTATTGTTCGCGGCCAGACGCTGAGCCTGAAAGAGCGCGAGTTCGTGGCCGCGGCGCGCCTGACAGGCGTAAGCACCGGACGCATAATTTTTCGACACATCGCACCGAACCTGATCGGTATCGTCGTTGTTTATATGACCCTGACTATTCCGCAGGCAATACTCGTCGAGTCATTTTTGAGCTTCCTTGGTCTCGGCGTGCAGGAACCGCGGACATCCCTGGGTGCGCTTGTCGACGCCGGCGTCAATCTCATGGAAGGGGCATCCTGGACGCTGCTGATTCCTGCGGGCCTGCTCGCCGTACTCTTGATGTGCTTCAATTTTCTCGGCGATGGCTTACGGGACTTTTTTGATGCGAGGCATACAACGTGAGCCTGCTCGAGATAAGAAGCCTCTCGATCCGGTACGCTGATGCAGTGGTCGTCGATGACCTGACTCTCTCGGTCGACGAGGGTGAGTCGGTCGGACTTGTGGGCGAGTCCGGCTCGGGCAAATCGCAAACGGCACTGGCGGTTCTTGGCCTGTTGCCGCGGCAGGCGCGCATCGATGGCAGCATTCGCTTCGATGGTACGGAGCTGGTCGGCGCCGCCACGGATACGCTCAACCAGTTGCGCGCGCAGCGCATCGGCATCGTATTTCAGGATCCCATGCAGGCCTTGAATCCTTACCTCCGGATCGGCAGGCAAATGCGGGAAATACTCGTACAACACAAGCTTGCGCATGGCAATGACGTCGACGCACGCGTTGTCGAGATGCTTGCTCGTGTAGGGCTTCCGGATGCGGAACGGCAGTTTCGTTCATATCCGCACCAGCTCTCAGGGGGCATGCGGCAACGCGTAATGCTGGCATCGGCACTGATCGCGGAACCCGACCTGTTGATTGCCGACGAACCCACGACCGCGCTCGACGTCACGGTGCAGGCGCAAATACTGGACATGCTCGAGGAGCTTCGCGACAACACGGCGTTGCTGCTGATTACTCATGACCTTGGAATAGTGGCGGGGCGTTGTGAGCGCATGCTGGTGCTTGAAAAGGGGCGGCTGGTTGACGCCGGCGCCACGACTTCGCTGTTCGCATCGCCCGGCCACGAGCACACCCGGCTGCTGTTGGACACCGCACCACGCATCGATCGTGCCGACATTCCACCGCCAGCGACCGGCGTGACGATTCTTGGCATCGATTCGGCGTCGGTGAGCTATGCGGAGCGCGGCAAGGAGCGACTGCAGGCCGTACAAGATGTCAGCCTCTCTCTTCGCACCGGCGAGACAATCGCCGTGGTTGGCGAGTCCGGTTCGGGCAAATCCAGCTTCGTGAGGGCGTTGCTGGGTCTTGTGCCGATGCAATCGGGCCGCGTGGTTTATGCCGGCGCACCGCTCGAGGGCCCGGTTGAGCGCCGCGCAAAAGCGCAGCGACGCGATTTGCAGCTGGTGTTTCAGGACCCGGTTAGTGCGCTGAACCCGCAAATGCGAGTGCATAGCATTATTGGCGAATCGCTGTTGGTACATGAGCCCCTGTTATCGGGAGGGGCGCGACTCACCAGGGTGATCGAGTCACTCGAACAGGTTGGACTTGATGCTGGCTACCTGCGTCGCTTTCCGCACGAACTCTCAGGCGGCCAGGCGCAACGCGTCGCTATCGCAAGAGCATTGATACTTGGCCCGAAAGTGTTGATCTGTGACGAGGCGGTCGCGGCGCTTGACGGATCGGTAAGGGAACAGGTGCTGCTGTTGCTGCGGAAGGCGCAAGCCGACACGGGACTCGCAATCATTTTCATTTCACACGACCTCGCCGTAGTACGAGCGATCAGCCACCGCGTGCTGGTCATGTATTTGGGGCGCCTGGTTGAGATTGCCGACAACGCAACCTTGTTCTCGAGTCCGCGTCATCCGTATACGCGCGCCCTCATCGACGCCGTGCCGGTACCGGATCCGGTTGCACCGCTAAACAAGGCGCCGTTACTTGGTGAAGTGCCGTCGCCGTTAAGTCCGCCAACAGGCTGCGTGTTTCATCCGCGATGCGATTACGCCATCGACGTCTGTGCGGTCAAGCTGCCTGCTACGCGCGACATCAAAGGATCGCGTGTCGCCTGCCACCGCGCCGACGAAATTGAACTGGCCAGATAGTCGCTGTTATTGAAACATCCCGAGTGGTATCGGCATCGGCGCACCGTTAATCAACAGCAGGCCTTTCCTGTACTCCGCGTTGAGCTCATAGACATCGCCGTTCTTCTGCAGGAATCCCATGCCGACGACAGCGCCCGCCTCGGGGTTCATTTGCAACGCCAAATCGACCAGCGCCTCGGGAACGGAAATATCGGCAGTAGCCTCGGCAGTTTGCAGCAATGACGTCCATTCGAACGTCGCCGCATCTTCTTCAGCCACCTTGATGTCCAGCTTCGTCATGACTGTGCCCATTTGCGACGCCACATCGAATTTATCGAAGCGAATTTCGAGACCCGAAGCCAGAAAGCGTTGCAGCTCTTGCTCGGCTCCATTGAGCATTTGTAAGGGGTCCGGGTTCGCGCGCCCTTCCTCCAGCGCTTGTTGCAGCGCGCCAAGCGCTTGCGCATCGGCGCCCTCCACGCTGATATCGGCGGAGACCGAAATCTCACCAAACTGCATAAGCGCTTCGGTCTGCATTTCCAACAGCGTTCGGCCACTTAAGCGTCCGTCATCTATACTTGTGTAGCCATTGACGCGCATCTTCTTCATGCCGCCGGCCTGTATGCCGCCAGTCGAAAAGGACATGGCGTCGAGCTCGAGTTTCATTTCGCCGACCGAAACACCGAACTTCGTCGGCGTCTGGTTGCCCGAAAAGCTAAGTCCATCAAGCGCAAGTGAACCGTCGGCGCCGCCGATAGAAACAGTACCGATGTCTCCGGCGAACGTTACGTCACCGCTGGACGGGTTTGTCGTTATGTCGACCTCCGTTGCCTCCCATGAAGCCGTCGTACCGTCTTCGACGCGCGAACCGGCCTCCAGTACGTACGTCGAGCGCGTTTCACCGCCGAGCCCGACGTCGCTGTAAATCGTTCCGGGAATATCGACTTTTTTCCCGTCGCTGAACTCGAGGCTCAATGTCGACACAGCGCTTCCGAGCCCAGGCGCAAGCGAGCCTTTTTCTCTCGTCATCGACGACACGGGTATCAAGCCGTGATCAAGGCGGGTTTTGACCATAAGCACGGGCATATCGTCAACGTCGGACGACCCGCTCATCGTCGTTAATATCGCGGCCAGCTCGCCGTCCTTGATTTCGATACGGTGTTGGCCCTCCGATGAAAACCAGCCGCGATCGAAGTTCTCGGAACTGACGACGACGTCGCCGCTGTTCCGGGCTGCCCAGTTGAGATTCTCGTCTACACTCTTTTCTGCAATTCGACCAACAATGCCGGGAGATACAATGATGACAAGGGCAAGCACGACCAGCAGAGCAACGATGCCTTTTTTCACGATGAATTCCTGTTTCAAGAGCCTGTAATACGCGGATGCTAGCATGCTGTCCGGATTGCACTTAAGCGTTAGCGCTAGAAATCGGGGCCGAGTGTCACTAACATAGCGGCCTCACGAACTGCCGTATCTCGCGCGCCGGCAAGAAAACCGTTTAATAACCAAGTGATTACGAACATGAAGATCGTAGCCAGTGTGGCGACACTATTCATAGCGAGCGCTATTCTCGCAGAGCCCGCCCTCGGTGAAGGCGATGCGGCAGCAGGAAAAGAACTCGGCTACACCTGCCTTGGATGCCATGGCATCCAAGGCTACCGCAATGCCTACCCGTCCTACCGGGTCCCCATGCTCGGCGGCCAGAAAGCGGGTTACCTCATGATAGCGCTCAGGGGTTATCGCGATGGCACGCGGGAGCACCCCACCATGCAGGCGCAGGCGACCAGCCTGACTGACCAGCAAATAGACGATGTTGCGGCTTACCTCGCGAGCCGTGGCGGCGAGACGGTTGCCGCGGGCGGCAGTAAAGACGCATCATTCGAAAAGGCCACGGCCTGCATTGCCTGCCACGGGCAGAACGGCATTAGTGTCAATGCACTGTGGCCGACATTGGCGGGCCAACACGAAAGTTATCTTGAGCGCTCTCTGCACCAGTACCGTGACGGCACGCGTGGCGACGTCGTTATGGGCGCGCAAGCGGCACTTATCGCCGAAGAAGACATCGCGTTGCTCGCGCGCTATTTCGCGAGCCTCGAAGGCCTCGAAACCACGACGCCTGAGTAGTCGTCGCCTGGCCTGCCGATAGCAACCGATGCCGGGATACAGCGCACAAATAACGACGCTCAACGATGGCATCTGCGCCATCGACACAGAGTACGGCCGGCCGATGCAGGACGCGAGTCACCTGCTTGTCGAACACGGCCGTGGCGCTTTTGTCGATACCGGTACCAACGACAGCGTTCCGCTGTTGCTCGACGCATTGCGGCAACACGATCTGGACGCGGCCGACGTCGATTTCGTTTTCCTGACCCATGTACACCTGGATCACGCGGGCGGCGCAGGCCTCCTTATGCGGCACCTGCCAAACGCGCAATGCGTCATACACCCTCGCGGCGCGCCACACATGGTCGATCCGGAAAAACTCATCAGGAGTACCGAGGGCGTCTATGGCGTCGAGCGCACGCACGAAATGTACGGTGAGCTGCGACCGATTGATGAGCGCCGAATTATCGTTGTGGACGACGGCCAATGGATCGACTTCAATGGCCGAAATTTGCAGGCGCTTTTCACGGAGGGACATGCGCGGCATCATTACTGCCTCAACGACCCGACGTCGCACGGCGTGTTTACGGGAGACAATTTCGGCGTTTCCTATCGCGAGCTTGATACAGTCAATGGCGAGTTCATTTTTCCGATATCGACACCAGCCAGTTTCGACCCGCCGGAGGCGCACAAATCGGTCGATCGCATCATGGGGTGCGAGCCTCAGCAGGTTTACCTGACGCATTACAGCCGTGTACGAGACCTCGATCGCCTGGCTGACGATATGCACGGAGGAATCAACGCCTACGAACAAATGGCCCTTGACTGTCGCGATGCCGATAATCGAAGTGACGCGCTGGAGACTGCAATGTTCGGTTACTTGTCCAGGCGACTCGTCGAACATGGCTTCAAGGGTAATCGTGATGCGATGTGGTCGATCCTGGAAATCGACGTGTCACTAAATTCGGCAGGCCTCGTGGCCTGGCTAAACCGGCTGGATAAACGGAGCTAGTAAATGGACAGTTTTCGTGCGTATCGTATCGATGAGCAGGATGGCAATATCGTCGCCGCGTTTAAAGAGTTGTCGGTCGATGATTTAACTGAGGGCAGTGTTGTCGTGCGGGTCAGTCATTCGACGATCAATTATAAAGACGCGCTGGCGGCAACCGGCAAAGGAAGAATTCTGCGCCGCTACCCACTGAACGGTGGCATCGATCTGGCCGGCGTCGTCGTTAGTTCCGAAGACGCCGACTTCCAACCCGGCACCGAAGTGTTGGTCAATGGCTGTGGGCTCAGCGAAACCGTCGACGGTGGTTACTCCGAGTATGCGCGCCTTACTAGCGACAGCCTGGTGCCTATCCCCGACGGCATGACGACGGTCGAAGCGATGCAGATTGGTACGGCGGGCTATACTGCCGCGCTCGCCATTCACCGTATGGAACAAAACGGACAAACGCCGGACCAGGGTCCTGTCGTAGTAACCGGCGCGACCGGTGGCGTGGGCAGCATTGCCATCGACATGCTGCAGCGGCGAGGTTACGAGGTCGTTGCGGTGACGGGCAAGGGTTCCGAAGAGGCTTATCTGAAAGAGATCGGGGCGACGCGCATACTGCTGCGCGACGATATCGATCTCGGCAAGCGGCCCATGGAAAAAGCCGAGTGGGCGGGTGCCATCGATAATCTGGGAGGCGACTACCTGACGTGGCTGACACGAACGATGAATTACGGCGGTAACATCGCAAGTATCGGGCTTGCGGCGAGCCCGGCGCTCAATACGACCGTGTTGCCGTTTATTCTGCGCGCGGTTTGCCTGCTAGGCATTAATTCCGTCGATACGCCTCGAGACCTCAGGCGCGCTGTGTGGTCACGTATCGGGAGCAACCTGAAGCCACAGCACCTCGCCAGGATCGGGCACCGAACGATTTCTTTCGACGAGCTGCCCGGTGCATTTCAGGCCTATATTGACGGTGAGATCACGGGCCGGACGGTCGTCGAAATTAATTGACCATTCGCTCTATTTGGGAATGACCCTCTCCGTGGTTTAGAATCCTCGCCCCCAGCTGGTTTTAATCCGCATTAAAATCGGTCGAGCCAGCGAAACTGACCTGAACTAAAGAGGACGCGCGATGAGTGCAGGAGCCCGATTCCGCGCCGCGCTTGAGGCGGAACGCCCGCTTCAGATCGTTGGCACCATTAACGCATTCACAGCCCTGCTGGCCGGGCAGGCCGGCTTCAAGGCGATTTATCTGTCAGGCGCTGGCATTGCGAATGCCTCGTTCGGCCTGCCGGATCTCGCGATTACGACCCTGAACGACGTTTGTGAAGACGTGCGCCGCATCTCATCCGCGACTGACCTGCCGTTGCTCGTCGACATAGACACGGGCTGGGGTAGCGCCTTCATGATCGGCCGGACCATTCGCGAAATGACCTGGGCAGGCGCCGCCGCGGTACAAATGGAGGACCAGGTGGCTGAAAAACGTTGCGGCCACCGCCCCGGCAAGGCGCTGGTCGAAACGCAAGAGATGTGTGACCGCCTGAAGGCCGCCGTTGATGGGAGAATCGACCATCAGTTCGTCATCATGGCGCGCACCGATGCACACGCCGTCGAAGGACAGCAGGCAGCAATCGATCGCGCTGCGGCCTACGTCGAAGCGGGCGCGGATATGATTTTCGCGGAGGCGATGACGACACTTGACGAATACAAGCAGTTTATCGACGTCGTCAATGCGCCCGTGCTAGCGAACCTGACCGAGTTCGGCAAGACACCTTTGTTCACAACAACGGAACTGGCCGCGGTTGGCGTGGCGATGACGCTGTATCCACTCAGCGCTTTTCGCGCGATGTCCGCGGCAGCATTAAACGTTTACGAAACGATCAGGAAAGACGGTACCCAGCAGGCGGTTGTCGACGCGATGCAGACACGCGCGGAGCTCTACCACGTGTTGGGCTACCAGGCCTATGAGGACAAGCTCGACGCCCTGTTCGCGGAACAGGGTTTGAAGACGGGAGAATAGATATCGCGGCAAGCAAAAAAGCCGGCGGCCTGGCTGGTGTTACAGCAGGCGAAACACACATCTGCACCGTGGGCAAGGAAGGCGCCGGGTTGACCTATCGCGGATACGACATTTACGACCTCGCCGACAACGCGAGCTTCGAAGAGGTTGCGCATCTCCTGTTGCACGGAACGTTGCCTACGCAAACCGAACTCGATGCCTATGTTGCGAAGATCAAGGTGAACCGCGGACTGCCCGAGGCGCTCAAAGCCGTGCTCGAAATGGTGCCCGCCGATGCACACCCCATGGACGTGCTGCGCACGGGCGTTTCGTTTCTTGGCAACATTGAGCCGGAAGGCGATTTTTCGAATCAGCAGGACGTCGCCGATCGACTGCTGGTATGTTTGCCATCGATGATGCTGTATTGGCACCGCTTTCATACAGACGGCACTCGCGTCAACACCGAGACCGACGACGACAGCATCTCCGGTCATTTCCTGCACATGCTGCACGACAAAGCGCCTAATGAGCTGCACCGGAAATGCCTGGACACGACGCTTATCCTCTACGCCGAGCACGAGTTTAATGCATCGACGTTTGCCGGCCGCGTGATCACAGGAACGTTGTCCGACATGCACTCAGCCGTCAGTGGCGCCATCGGCGCGTTGCGAGGGCCGCTGCACGGCGGCGCCAACGAGGCCGCCATGGAGCTGATTTCGAAATTCGATACATCCGAAGACGCCACCAACGGCGTGCACGGCATGCTTGAGCGCAAGGACCTGATCATGGGCTTCGGCCATCGCGTTTACACGACCTCCGATCCGCGCAATTCCGTCAATAAGAAGATGTCGAAGGCGCTGGCAGAGGATGTCGGCAATACGACACTGTACCCGGTTTCTGAAGCGATCGAGAAAGTCATGTGGGACGAGAAGAAGCTGTTCGCAAACGCCGATTTTTTTGCCGCCAGCGTTTACCACTTCATGGGCATACCGACCTATTTGTTTACGCCGATCTTCGTCTGTTCGCGAATTACGGGTTGGGCCGCACACGTTATGGAGCAGCGTGCCAACAACAAGTTGATACGCCCGGCCGCCGACTACATTGGACCGGGATTGCAGAAATGGGTGGCGATCGAAGATCGCGCTTAAGGAAAAATTATGTCTAACGTTGATATTCGCTCGGCCAAGCGCGCGGACTGGGATCAGGCGCTCGTCGACATCGCCGATTACGTTTGCGATTACGAAGTAGATAGCGAGCTCGCTTTTGAAACCGCGCACTATTGCCTCTTGGATACGCTGGCCTGTGGCTTTCAGGCGCTCGACTATCCAGCATGCACCAAGCTAATGGGCCCCGTGGTACCGGGCGCAACGCTATCCGGCGGTGCGCGTGTACCGGGCACGTCATACGAACTGGACCCGGTGTTGGCTGCGTTCAACATTGGCGCCATGAACCGTTGGCTCGATTTCAACGACACCTGGCTTGCGGCCGAATGGGGGCATCCTTCCGATAACCTCGGCGGCATTCTTGCTGTTGCCGACTATCTGAGCCGCCAGGCACGCGCCGCAGGCAAAAAGCCGCTGACGATGAAAGACGTACTGGCCGCCGCGATCAAAGCCCACGAAATACAGGGCGTACTTGCGCTCGAAAACAGCTACAACCGTGTGGGACTCGACCATGTGCTGCTCGTTCGTGTCGCGTCGTCGGCCGTTGTCACGCGTATGTTGGGCGGCGACCGTGAGCAGGTGCTGAATGCTGTATCCAACGCCTGGATCGATGGTTGTTCATTGCGCACCTATCGACACGCGCCGAATACGGGTTCTCGAAAGAGCTGGGCGGCGGGTGACGCCACGAGTCGTGCCGTGCGACTTGCGTTGATCGCAATGACTGGCGAGATGGGTTACCCGTCTGCGTTGACCGCCAAGACCTGGGGTTACTACGACGTCTTGTTCAAGGGCAACGAGTTCAAGTTCCAGCGCCCGTATGGCAGCTACGTGATGGAGAACATTCTGTTCAAGATTTCGTACCCGGCCGAGTTTCATTCACAAACCGCTGTCGAGGCCGGCATGACGCTACATGCGGAAGTGAAGGATCGTATCGACGAGATCGAAAAGATCGTCATCGAAACACAGGAAGCGGGCGTTCGCATCATCGACAAGACGGGGCCACTCGATAACCCGGCGGACCGCGATCACTGTATCCAGTACATGCTCGCGGTACCCTTGATCTTCGGCCGCTTGACGGCCGCTGATTATGAGGATGCCGTGGCCACCGATCCGCGCATTGATGAACTGCGCGACAAGATGACGGTCAGAGAGAATGAGCAGTATACGAAAGACTACTTCGACCCGGAGCTGCGCTATATCGGCAACGCGGTTCAGGTTTTCTTCCAAGACGGCAGCAGCACGAATCGCGTCGAAGTGCACTTTCCGATCGGTCACCGCGAGCGCCGCGAAGAGGGCATCCCCGTTCTGAAACAGAAATTTGTCGATAGCGTTTCACCGAAGCTTGCCGCCAATCAATGGGCAGCGCTCGATGCGTTGTGTGCGGACAAGGGCAAGCTTGCAAAAACGCCCGTCGACGAGTTCATGGCGCTGCTCGTTGCGTAATTTGGCGCCGAAATATTTTTTCGCGGCCGCCGCGTTGCTGCTGTCATGTATAGCGATAGCCGACGAGGTGGAGCGCCGCATCGTGCACGACGGCAACCTCATCATGGAGGACATCCCGGAAATACCGACCGATGTTATCGTCGATCTCATGCGCTTTCAGAACATCCGCGCGGCCGGTTTTCGCGCATGGACGCCGGACGGTGAGGGCATCTACGTGTCGACGGGCTTTGGCGATGTGGTTTCGATTCATCGCGTGGATATGCCCGGCGGTGCACGCCGTCAGATCACGTTCTATCGTGAACCCGTCAGTGGCGTAACCCGGCAGCCGGGCGGTGACCGCTTACTGTTTATGCGCGATATGGGCGGCAGCGAATTCGCGCAAATTTTCGAACTGAACCCCAACGGTGGTGAGGCGACCATGCTCACCGACGGTGAATCGCGGAATACGGCTGTCCTCTGGGATCGAGCCGGCCGTCGGATCGCCTACCAAAGCACTCGACGCAACGGCGCATCCAACGACGTCTGGGTCATGGACCCAGACGAACCCGATGAGGCTGAGATCGTGCTCGAGTCGGCAGACGGCACGTGGTGGGGCGCTGAAGAGTTTTCTGCGTCCGGCAGCAAGTTGCTGCTGACGAACTACATCAGTATCGAGGACTCGCGCGTACACTTGCTGGACCTCGATACGGGCGAGGCGACACTACTCGCCGGCGGCCCTGAAAACAAAAGCGCCAACAGTCCGATAGCGTTCGACGACGACGGGGATGGCGTCTGGCTCATTACTGATCAGGGCGGCGAATTCAATCAGCTTGCGTGGCAGCGAGCAGCCCCCGGGGCGACACCGGAAATCGTGACTGCCAACATTCCCTGGGGCGTGTCGAGCGCGGCAATCAGCCACGACCGTCGCCGCATGGCGTTCGTTACCAATGAAGACGGCATATCACGCCTGTATCTGCTCGATACCCGGTCGCGCGAATACGCGCATATCGACAACATCCCGACGGGATTGGTGTTCGGTGTCAAGTTCAGCCCTGACGATAGTCGCTTAGGCATGACATTGAACACGCCACAAACACCGAGCGATGCGTTTGTGCTCGACCTGGGTGAAGGGTCGCTCGAGTTTGGCGATTTGACGCGTTGGACAACGAGCGAAGTTGGCGGCCTCGATACGGCGGAATTTCGTACACCGGAGCTTACGCGCTACCCAACCTTTGACAAGGTGGGCAGTGAACCGCGCAAGATTCCGGCATGGGTTTACAAGCCGCCAGGCGAAGGGCCATTCCCGGTTATCGTTTCCATTCACGGCGGACCCGAGGGGCAGGCGCGACCTTCCTTCAGCGGCACGTATCAGATGTGGATCGACAAACTCGGCGTAGCCGTTATTCGGCCGAACGTGCGCGGCTCCTCGGGATACGGCAAGACCTACCTTGGCCTCGACAATGGTTTCAAACGCGAAGATTCGGTTAAAGACATCGGCGCGCTACTTGAATGGATCGAAACACAGCCCGACCTCGATTCCGAGCGCGTAGCCGTCTATGGCGGTAGCTACGGGGGCTACATGGTTCTCGCAAGCGCCGCTCTCTTCAGTGACAAGCTGAACGCTGCGGTCGATGTTGTCGGCATTAGTAATTTCGTCACGTTTCTCGAAAACACGCAGGATTACCGCCGTGATTTGCGCCGCCAGGAGTACGGCGACGAACGCGACCCTGCCATGCGCGCACATCTCGAGGCCATTAGCCCGCTGAACAACGTCGACAAAATCAGCACGCCGATGTTTATCGTGCAGGGTGAAAACGATCCGCGCGTTCCTGTGACAGAGGCCAAACAAATCGTCGCAGCGCTGCGTGAGCAAGGCCATTCGGTGTGGTACATGAATGCTCTCAACGAAGGCCATGGCTATCGTAAAAAGAAAAACCGCGACAAACAACAGCAGGCTATGATGCTGTTCTTTCGGGAACATCTCATCGGCGGCGAGTAGTCATTGCACGATTTGGAAAACGCGCTTCGAAAGCTCGAACAGACGTACCCGCATGGCACGGCTGACAAGCTGGCCGCGCTGCTGGCAGAGCTCGAGAGGTGGAATCGGCGCATCAACCTGACCGCTATTCGCGACCGCGGGGACATGGTAACGGGACACATACTCGACAGCCTTGTTGCGCGACCGCTACTTTATGGAGACTCGGTGCTCGATGTCGGCACGGGGCCCGGATTTCCCGGGTTGCCGCTCGCGATTGCCGAGCCAGGCCGGCACTTCACGCTTCTCGACAGCAATAATAAGAAGATCATGTTCGTCCAGCATGTCGCGGGTTTGCTGGGGCTTGGCAACGTGACGGCCATTAAAGGCCGGGGCGAGGACTATGCACCCGGCCAGCGCTTTGATACCGTGATTGCACGGGCGTTGGCGACATTGCCGCGCCTTACGGAGATCGCCGGACACCACGTAGGAGAGGACGGGGTGTTTGTCGCGCTAAAAGGGCGCTACCCGGCAGAAGAACTGGCAGATTTAAGCAGTACGCCGTGGGATCATGCTGTAACGGAACTTGAGGTTCCGGGACTCGAGAAGGGGTCACGGCACGCGGTGCTGTTGCGACGGGCATGAGTCCCGTAACCCGAGCAGGCTGATTTTATGGCGCGCATTATTGCAGTAGCAAACCAGAAAGGCGGGGTGGGCAAGACGACCACCTGTGTCAACCTGGCAGCATCGCTCGCCGCGACACAGCGGCGCGTGCTTCTGGTCGACATGGATCCGCAGGGTAACGCGACCATGGGCTGCGGCATTAACAAGATGGAGCTCGAATACTCCACGTGCGACGTGCTGCTGGGTGACGCCACGGCGGCGGACACCATCGTCTCGCCGCCCGAGGGCGGCTTCGCCGTGTTGCCGGGTAACGAGGACCTGACCCTGGCAGAGGTGAACCTGTTGCAGGAAATCGGTCGCGAGATGAAACTCAAGAAGGCGCTCGCACCGGTCGCCGGGCTTTACGACTTCATTCTGATCGATTGCCCGCCATCGATTAACATGCTGACGGTTAACGCGCTGACGGCCGCCGATGGCGTGCTGATTCCAATGCAGTGTGAGTATTACGCGCTCGAGGGCTTAAGCTCGCTGTTAAACACGGTCGAACAGGTGCGTGACTCGGTCAATCCGGGTCTCGAAATGTACGGCATCCTGCGTACGATGTTCGATCCACGTGTCAACCTGTCCAATGAAGTGTCCATGCAGCTTATCGAACACTTTGATCGCAAAGTTTTCCGCACGGTTGTGCCGCGCAACATCCGGCTGGCTGAAGCGCCAAGCTTCGGTCGCCCGGTGCTGTTGCACGATCGTTCATCACGCGGCGCAATTGCCTACCTGGCCTTGGCCGGCGAGGTGCTGCGACGCGAGGACGCGCGCATTGCCCGGGTCGTGTAGGAACCAGGAATGACACTCAAAAAGAAACGCCTCGGTCGCGGCCTGGATGCATTGCTCAGTAAGCCGGCCGCTGCAGCAAGTCCAAACGCGGTCGGTGCGCAGGACACCTTGCGACAAATACCGGTTGAATTGCTGCAGCGCGGCCAGTACCAGCCGCGTCTCGACATGCGACAGGACTCGCTGGAGGACCTCGCGAGCTCGATCAAGGCGCAAGGTGTCGTGCAGCCAATCGTTGCCCGACCGATACAAAAGACCGGCGATGTGCAGCACTACGAAATTGTCGCCGGCGAACGCCGCTGGCGGGCCGCCCAGCTGGCCGGTCTCGCAGAGATTCCGGCGGTCATTCGTGACGTGCCGGACGAATCGGCCATTGCTATGGCGCTTATCGAAAACATTCAGCGCGAGAACCTGAACCCACTCGAAGAAGCGCGGGCGCTCGACCGCCTGATTCGTGAATTTGACCTGACTCACGCAGAGGCAGCGACGGCCGTGGGCCGGTCGCGGGCATCCGTTAGCAACCTTTTGCGACTGCAGGACTTGTCGGACAAGGTGAAGCCGTTGCTTGAAGGGCGGCAGATCGAAATGGGGCACGCGCGAGCGCTACTTGGAATTTCGGACTCGACGCAACAGTTCGACGCCGCACGACAGGTTGTCAAAAAGGGACTCTCGGTTCGTGAGACCGAGAAGCTGGTCAAGCACATGCTAAGTACCGGCGGCCAGCCAGCAAAAAAAGCCGTCAGCGTGGACGCCGATATCCGTCGTCTTGAAATAGAGGTTTCAGAGAAGCTGGGGGCGATAGTCCGTATTGATCACTCGAGCAAAGGCGCCGGCAAATTGGTCATAAGCTACAACAGCCTTGATGAACTCGACGGCATTCTGAAGCACATTCGTTAGCGCGGACCGCCTTCGTCCGAAACCCCTGAAAAACAGCCAGAAAAGCCGCTCTCAAGCCGCGTTTCGTATTGCGATGTTTAGGCCCTGCCACTATAATGCGCACGCAATTTACAGGCCCGCCTGGAAAGACCAAAACCACATGCGCCACAAGCCGCCGGTAAGCCCGATGGACGTGGCGTTTTTAGTGCCGGAGGCAAGCGAATAATCAAATCCGTGATGCTAAGGGTGCTGGTGGCGCAAATTGGTGTCGGGGTGGTCCTCGCCGTAGTTCTCTGGAACATTTATGGCAACGTGGTCGGTTACTCGGCGCTGCTGGGAAGCCTGGTCTGCGTTATCCCGAATGCTTTTTTGGCGCTGCGGTTGGCGGTACCTCGTCGGGTCCCCGGAGCAGAGGCTCTGGTCCAGGCGGCCTACATAGGTGAATTGGGAAAGCTGGCGTTAACGGTGCTGTTTTTCAGCCTCGTATTTACGCTGGTGAAGCCGCTTTCGGCAGCGGCGCTCTTTGCAGGATTTATCGCGACGCAGATGGTAACCCTCGCCGGGCTACTGATGCAGCGCGGACAGGAACAGGATACGAGACACAGCAATGGCAGCTGAAGGCGGACACGGCGCGCTCACGTCGAGCGACTATATCTCTCACCATCTACAGAACTTGCAGGTCTGCAAGGCGGAGACCGGGGAATGGGTGTGGAATCAATGTGCCGGTAACCCGATGGCGATCAACGTCGATTCGATGTTCTGGTCGCTGTTGCTTGGATTGGTTTTTGTCGTATTGTTTCGTGGCGTTGCGAAGAAAACGTCGGCCGGCAAGCCCAGCAAGTTCCAGGCTCTTGTTGAGATCATCGTCGAATTCGTCGATTCGAGCGTCAAAGATACGTTTCATGGCAAGAGCCGGCTGATCGCACCATTGGGCCTCACGATCTTCGTCTGGGTGTTCCTCATGAACCTCATGGACCTGATTCCGGTCGACTGGATTCCGTTGGCAGCCGGCGCCGTTGGTATACCGTATATGAAGGTTGTGCCGACAACCGACGTCAACGTGACGTTTGGCATGTCGATCGCCGTGTTCTTTCTGATTATTTTCTATACGGTCAGGAACAAGGGCATCCTGGGTTTCATTGGCGAATTGACCCTGCACCCTATTGCGCCACCGATGAAAGGCTGGGGCCTGATTGCGGCGCCTTTCATCATCGCGTTCAACTTCATTCTCGAAAGCGTCGCGCTGCTGGCCAAACCCGTATCGCTGTCGCTGCGACTGTTCGGCAACATGTTTGCCGGAGAACTTATTTTTATCCTGATTGCACTACTCGGCGTCTACCAGCTGCCGCTGCACTTTGGCTGGGCCATTTTTCACATCCTGATCGTGACCCTGCAGGCCTTTATTTTCATGATGTTGACCATAGTCTATTTAAGTCTGGCATCCGAAACGCATTAATTTAAATGAACCTCCCTAGGAGAAACTGATGGAAACTGTTATTGGCTTGACGGCGATTGCCGTCGCACTTCTGATTGGCCTCGGCGCGCTGGGCGTCGGTATCGGTATGGGCCTTCTGGGTGGCCGCTTCCTCGAAGGTGCTGCACGCCAGCCGGAGCTGGCTCCGATGCTGCAGACGAAGATGTTCATCGTAGTCGCGCTGCTCGACGCCGTTGCGATGATCGGCGTCGGTATCGCCCTGTTCTTCGCCTTCGCGAACCCGTTCATTGGCCAGCTGCAGACAGCGACCGGCGGCTGAAGACGCCTGAAAAAACTAAAGACTGGCGCTTGGTCAGACCGGGCGTTGACGTTTTTTCATTAGGAGTATCCAGTGGATATTAATCTAACTCTCATCGGCCAATCGATCGCCATGATCGTGTTCGTCTGGTTCTGCATGAAGTTCATCTGGCCACCAATCCTTGCGGCACTCGAAGAGCGCCAGGCAAAGATCGAGGAAGGCCTGGCGGCGGCGGACCAGGGGCAGGAAAAACTGGTGCAGGCACAGGCCGACGCCGATGGCATCGTGGCAGAAGCCCGTAAACAGGCGACCGGTATTCTCGACCAGGCGCACGCACGTGCCAATGAGATCGTTGCGGATGGCAAATCGGATGGTGTCAAAGAGCGCGAGCGTCAGTTGACGGCGGCCAAGGCCGAGATCGAGCAGGAAGCAAACCGGGCACGCGAAGAGCTTCGCGGCCAGGTATCGGCTATTGCAATTGCGAGTGCCGAGAAAATACTGAACCGCGAGATCGACGGCAACGTGCACGAAGACATTCTGGGCAAGCTCGCACAGGAGCTCTGATTCGTGGCCGACAACAACACAGTAGCAAGACCCTACGCACAGGCAATCTTCGAGGTAGCTGACGGCGCGGGCACTCTTGCCGACTGGTCAGAATCACTTGCGATCGCAGGGCAGTTGCTGGCCGATCGTGGGCTCGTCCAATACCTGGGCAACCCGGAGTTCAGTGATAAGCAACGGTTGGAGTTTCTAACGGGCTTGTTCGACAAGGCCGGCAGCAAACTGCTCGCAGGTGGCGACAAGAAGGGCGGTAACTTTCTGAAGTTGTTGCTCGAGAACAAGCGCGTCGCGGTACTGCCCGAAATTTCAGAGCACTTCGAAACGCTCAAAGCGAAAGTCGAGAACAGCGTGGATGCTGTTGTCACTTCGGCCGTTGCGTTGAGCAAAGAGCAAGAAAAAGAAATTGCCGGCTCGTTGAAAAAGCGCTTGGGCCGGGATGTCAGGATTACAACAGAAATAGACGAAACGCTCATCGGCGGTGCAGTTATTCGCGCCGGTGATGTCGTTATTGACGGGTCACTGCGCGCAAGGCTTGAAGGCCTGGCGACTGCATTGATCAAATAAAGAGGAAAAACAAATGGCACTCAAAGCTTCTGAAATCAGCGCGCTGATTAAAGAACGCATCGAGAACTTCGAGGCATCCGCGGAAGCGCGGGACGTCGGTACCGTGATCGCGGTTACTGACGGTATCGTTCGCGTGCACGGCCTGGCCGATGCGCGCTACGGCGAAATGCTCGAGTTCCCGCAGAACACTTTCGGCATGGCGCTAAACCTTGAGCAGGATTCGGTTGGCGCGGTTGTCCTCGGTGACTACAAACACATTTCGGAAGGCGACACGGTCAAGACAACGGGCCGCATTCTTGAGGTGCCTATTGGTGACGCATTGCTGGGTCGCGTTGTCGACTCGCTGGGTAAGCCGATTGACGGAAAAGGCCCGATCGATACCGATCTGTCTGCACCGATTGAGAAGGTTGCGCCGGGCGTTATTCAGCGCCAGTCGGTCAGCCAGCCGGTGCAGACCGGCCTGAAATCAATCGACTCGATGGTGCCGATTGGCCGTGGGCAGCGCGAACTGATCATCGGTGACCGGCAGACCGGTAAGACAGCTGTTGCGGTTGACACGATCATCAACCAGCGTGGTACGGGCATTAAGTGTATTTACGTGGCTATCGGTCAGAAGGCCTCTTCGATCGCGGGCGTTGTGCGCAAGCTCGACGAAGAAGGCGCCCTGGAGCACACGATTATTGTTGCCGCCGCCGCTGCCGACAGTCCTGCCATGCAGTACATCGCGCCGTACTCCGGCGCTTCGATGGGCGAGTACTTCCTCGACAGGGGCGAAGACGCGCTGATCATTTTTGACGACTTGACCAAACAGGCCTGGGCGTATCGCCAGGTTTCGCTGCTGTTGCGTCGTCCGCCGGGCCGTGAAGCGTACCCTGGTGACGTTTTCTACCTGCACTCGCGCTTGCTCGAGCGGGCGTCGCGCGTCAATGCGGCACATGTCGAAGAGGTATCAGGCGGAAAGGTAAAGGGCAAGACAGGTTCATTGACCGCGCTGCCGATCATTGAGACACAGGCGGGCGACGTATCGGCGTTCGTACCGACGAATGTTATTTCCATTACCGATGGCCAGATCTTCCTCGAGACCGACCTCTTTAATGCCGGTATTCGTCCGGCAATCAACGCAGGCCTCTCGGTGTCTCGTGTTGGCGGTGCCGCACAGACGAAGATCATCAAGAAGCTCGGTGGCGGTGTTCGTCTTGCACTGGCGCAATATCGTGAGCTGGCCGCATTCGCTCAGTTCGCATCCGATCTCGACGCAGCAACGCGCGCGCAGCTTGAGCGCGGCGAACGTGTAACCGAACTCATGAAACAGAAGCAGTACTCGCCGTTGTCGGTTGCTGAAATGGCGTTGTCGCTATTCGCCGCCAACGAGGGCTTCCTCGATGGCGTGGACGTTGCCAAGATCGTTGATTACGAAGAAGCGCTGCACGACTATGCGCGGGCGAACAACCAGGGCGACCTCGACGGCATCAACGAGTCCGGTGATTACAATGACGACATCGAAGCGACGTTGAAGGGTATCTGTGAAGACTTCGCTGAGAAAGGCGCTTACTAGGTAGTGGCCCCGAGGGGTGGTTCTGTAAAGAACGACACACCGACATTCGTTTCTTGACAGTAACACCGACTTAAAAATTAAGGACTAGACAATTGGCGGGTGAAAAGGAAATACGCTCCAAGATTGCTTCTGTAAAAAACATGCAGAAGATCACGAGTGCGATGGAAAAAGTCGCTGCCAGCAAGATTCGCAAGGCGCAGTTGCAGATGGAGGCGTCACGCCCTTACGCCGAGCGCATTCGTCGTGTGGTCGGTCACCTGGCGCACGCCAACCCGGACTACAAACATCCGTTCCTGACGGAGCGCGACGTAAAGCGCGTGGGCTATATCGTGATATCGACGGACCGCGGCTTGTGTGGCGGCCTGAACGTTAACTTGTTCAAGAGCATGATCGGTGAAATTGCAGACTGGCAGGCCGAGGACGTAAAAGTTGACCTGGCGCTGGTTGGTGCGAAGGCAGTGCAGTTCTTCCGTCGTCTGGGTGGCAATGTCGTTGGTACCGCAACACACCTGGGTGACAGGCCCGCTGTGAATGATTTGATCGGCTCGATCAAGATCATGCTCGACTCCTACAGCGACGGAACGATCGATCGCCTGTTCCTGGTGCACAACGAGTTCATCAACTCGATGAGCCAGAAACCGGAAGTGACCCAGCTGCTGCCGGCGAGCGGTGTTGGGCGCGACGAAGAAAATCTGCAGGCGCACTGGGATTACATTTACGAACCCGATGCCAGCGAATTGCTCGATGATGTGTTGATGCGTTACATCGAGTCGCAGGTTTATCGTGGTGCAGTCGAGAACTTTGCCTGTGAAATGGCGGCGAAGATGGTGGCGATGAAGTCGGCAACAGACAACGCCGGCGAGATCATCGACAACCTGCAGCTTCAGTACAACAAGGCTCGGCAGGCTGCTATTACACAAGAAATTTCAGAAATCGTCGGCGGCGCAGCTGCCGTGTCAGGATAAGGCTAAGGCTAAGGAAAAAAGATGAGCACCGGAACTACTGTGCAGGTAATTGGCGCTGTTGTGGACGTAGAGTTCCCGGCAGGCCAGATCCCCAAGATATATGACGCGCTGATAATCGACGATGCGGAAATCACGCTCGAAGTTCAGCAGCAGCTGGGCGATGGAGTTGTTCGCACGATCGCAATGGGCTCTTCGGAAGGGCTGAAGCGTGGCATGGACGTCACGAATACTGGCGGCCCGATTTCGGTACCGGTCGGTGAGAAGACGCTGGGACGCATCATGGATGTGCTTGGCAAACCGATCGACAACGCCGGAGACATTGGTGCCGAGCTACACATGCCCATTCACCGCTCGGCGCCCACCTACGAAGAGCAAGCGGCAACGACCGAAGTGCTCGAGACGGGCATCAAGGTCATCGACCTGATTATGCCGATCTCGAAGGGCGGCAAGGTTGGTCTGTTCGGCGGTGCCGGTGTTGGCAAGACGGTCGCGCTTATGGAGCTGATTCGCAACATCGCCCACGAGCACTCGGGCTACTCGGTATTCGCAGGCGTGGGCGAGCGTACTCGTGAGGGTAACGACTTCTACCACGAGATGACCGATTCGGGCGTTATCGACAAGGTATCACTGGTGTACGGTCAGATGAACGAGCCACCGGGCAACCGTTTGCGCGTTGCGTTGACGGGACTGACGATGGCGGAGGCGTTCCGCGACGAAGGTCGCGACGTCCTCATGTTCATCGACAACATCTACCGTTACACACTGGCTGGGACCGAAGTATCGGCCCTCCTCGGTCGCATGCCTTCGGCCGTGGGCTACCAGCCAACGCTCGCTGAGGAAATGGGTATCCTGCAGGAACGCATCGCATCCACGAAGACCGGCTCTATTACGTCGTTCCAGGCTGTCTACGTACCTGCGGACGACCTGACCGACCCCTCTCCGGCAACGACCTTCGCTCACCTGGATGCAACGCTGGTGCTGTCGCGGCAGATCGCCGAGCTTGGCATCTACCCGGCTGTTGACCCGCTTGATTCCACGTCGCGCATTCTTGACCCACTCATTATTGGGCAGGAACACTACGACTGTGCGCGCGGTGTACAGGCTGTGTTGCAGCGTTACAAGGAGCTGCAGGACATCATCGCGATTCTCGGCATGGACGAGCTGTCCGAAGATGACAAGCAAACTGTAACCCGGGCGCGCAAGGTTCAGCGCTTCTTGTCGCAGCCGTTCTTCGTTGCCGAGGTCTTCACCAATTCGCCCGGGAAGTACGTTTCGCTGGCAGAAACCATTCGCGGCTTTAACGGCATCGTTAACGGTGACTACGACCACATTCCCGAGCAGGCGTTTTACATGGTTGGCACCATCGACGAAGTCGTCGAAAATGCCAAGAACTTCCAGTAACGAAACTGAGATAGAAGCATGGCCACGATCAACGTCGACATCGTATCTGCAGAAGGCGAGATTCATTCCGGTGAGGCCGCAATGGTGTTTGCACCCGCGAAGATGGGTGAGGTGGGCATCGCGCCACGTCACGCACCGATGCTTACGCCGCTGAAGCCCGGCGAAGTTCGTGTCCAGGATGCAGAAGGCAATGAACAGAGCTTTTACATTACCGGCGGCATGCTGGAAGTGCAGCCACACCAGGTAACGGTACTCGCCGACACAGCTTTGCGGGGCGACCAGCTCGACGAGGCCGCCGCGCTCGCGGCGCAGCAGGACGCGGAAAAAGCGCTCGAAGGAGCATCAGAAGAGACTGACGTCCAGCGGGCAATGGAAGAGCTTGCCGAGGCGCGCGCCCGTTACCGTGCCGCACAGAAGCTTAAGGGCAAGAAATAGCTACGCCTTTCGGCGACGCAAAGCTACAAATCGCGATAACCCCACGAGCCGATAATGCGTGTCTGTGGCTTGTGGCGACGCAGGTGCTTTTTTTGCCAGCGACGAAACTCGTCGACACGCACCTCGACCGGCACTTGCCATTCTTTACGGCCGAAGTAGCGCACGGTGTACTCATCGAGAAAACCGGCGTCGCGCACTGCGACCAGATCGTCCAGATAAGGGTCAGCGATTTCGTCGTGTTCCAGCCGTTGTTCCTGCCAGGTATCGACAAGGTGCCGGCGGGCCGTAAACTCGCAGCCGTAGTCACTCACCCTCGCAGGAATTTCACCGCCAACGTCCAACTGACAGGCGCTTTTCATCAGGCTGTACGCCACCCAGCTTTGCAGTACCGGGTCATCGTCCTGGTGCGCTCGCGGTGCGAGGTAAAACGTATCGCCGTCCGTGACCCCGTCACGGGTATAAATCTCGCTGTTGCAGGCAACAAGCAGTAAAAGTGGCAAAAGTGCGAAATTACGCATAGTGACAAGCATACGTCACGACGGTTAACGAGACCTGAAGCAAGTTCGCATTGGCGGACTTCATGTATTATTCGCAGGCCACGAAATCCGGAGATAGGCGTTTGGGCCTGAGCATAATAATTCTAGCCGCTGGACAGGGAACACGCATGCGTTCGGACCTGCCAAAGGTGCTGCAGCCGTTGGCAGGCAGGCCGTTGCTATCCCATGTGCTGGAATGCTCAAAAGCGCTGTCGGCCGACGACATATGCGTGGTTTATGGGCATGGAGCGGAGGCGGTACGCTCCGCGTTTGCCGACGAGCCGTTGCGCTGGGCCTTGCAGGCCGAGCAATTGGGTACAGGCCACGCCATGCAACAAGCCATGCCCGAGACGCCCATCGAAAATCGCGTGCTTGTCTTATTTGGCGATGTACCCTTGCTAAGGCCCTCGACGCTATCGGTATTGCTCAGTGAAACGCCGGTCGAGAATATGGCGGTGCTGTCGGTCGATATGGATGACGCTACCGGCTACGGTCGTATCATTCGCGAGCGCGGCAGCGTGAGTTGTATCGTCGAGGAAAAGGACGCCAGTGCCGACGAGAAAGCCATTCGCGAAATCAATACTGGCGTCATGCTTTGCCCGGCCAGGAAACTCAAGGTCTGGCTTAGCAGCCTGAGTAATGACAACGCGCAGGGCGAGTATTACCTGACTGACGTTATCGCGATGGCGGTCAATGATAAAGTCGACGTACACGGCATCAAGGCGAGCAGTCCGGTGGAGGTTATGGGCATTAACGACAAGAAACAGTTAGCGGAAGCGGAGCGCGCATTGCAGGCACGCATTGTCGATGAGCTGATGAAAGAAGGCGTGGGGTTTGCGGATCCCGCGCGGGTCGATATTCGCGGCACGTTGAAGTGTGGCAAGGACGTGTTCATCGACGTTAACGCCGTTTTTGAGGGCGACGTCGAGCTTGGCGACGGCACGACCATAGAATCGAACAACTTGTTGCGGGACAGCAAGGTTGGCGACGGTACCGTGGTGCATTCTAATTGCCACATCGAGGGTGCAACGACTGGCAGCAATTGTGAGATCGGCCCGTTTGCCCGTTTGCGGCCTGGTGCCGAGCTTGCCAACAATGTAAAGGTCGGCAATTTCGTCGAGATCAAAAAGAGCACCGTCGCCGATGGCAGCAAGGTAAATCACCTGACCTACATCGGTGATGCCGAAATAGGCAAAGGCGTAAACGTTGGTGCCGGGACGATCACCTGCAATTATGATGGTGTCGACAAACACAAGACGACTATCGGTGATAATGCGTCCATCGGTTCAAACGTAAATCTGGTGGCGCCTGTCAAGGTCGGTGAAGGTGCTACCATCGGCGCCGGGTCGACGGTTTCAAGGCCAGCGCCGGCGAACCAGCTAACGGTAGCACGTGCCAGACAAGTAACCGTGAAAGGCTGGAAGCGGCCGGTCAAAAAAGGAAGTTAGTTCATGTGCGGAATTGTCGGTGCCGTTGCCGAAAGAAATATTGTTCCGGTCCTTGTCGAAGGCCTGCGGCGTCTCGAGTATCGTGGCTACGACTCGGCCGGCGTTGCCGTTGTTGATGCTAACAACGAGCTGGGGCTGTGCCGCACGACGGGCAAGGTCGCCGAACTGGATGCGAAACTCAAAGACTCACCGTTGAGTGGACAAATTGGCGTGGCTCACACGCGCTGGGCAACCCATGGCGGCGTGACCGAAAATAACGCCCACCCGCACCTGTCCGGCGGTCGCGTTGCTGTTATTCACAATGGCATTATTGAAAACTTCCAGGAGATCAAGGACGAGCTTGTCGGCAAGGGATATGAGTTCCAGTCGGAGACCGATACCGAGGTGGCCGCTCACCTGGTGTACGACTATTTGCAACAGGGTGACGACTTGCTCGCCGCCGTGGGCAAGTCCGTAAAAAGATTTCAGGGCGCCTACGCGTTGCTTGTCATTGATGCAGAAGACCCCGAACGTATAGTCGTCAGTCGCGTTGCGAGCCCGCTGGTCATTGGCCTGGGGCTGGGCGAGAATTTTGTTGCCAGCGGCGTACCGGCACTATTGCCTGTGACACAGCGCTTCATCTACCTTGAACAAGGCGATCTCGCTGAAATCTCGCGCGCGGAAGTACGAATTTTCGATACCGAGGGCAATTCGGTATCGCGGGACGTGCATGAAACCCAGTGGGACACCGAAGCCGCCGAGAAAGGCCCGTATCGGCACTACATGCTCAAGGAGATTTTCGAGCAGCCCGCCGCGCTGGCCGATACGCTGTATGGCCGGGTCAGTAATCACAGGGTTTTGCCGCAATCCCTGGGGCCGCGCGCGGCCGAATTGCTCAACCAGGCGGAGCACATTCACATCATCGCCTGTGGCACCAGCTACCATGCTGGTTGCGTCGCGAAATACTGGATAGAGTCACTGGCTGGCGTGCCGTGCCAGGTCGAAATCGCCAGCGAGTATCGCTACCGGCATGCGGTGGTGCCGAAGAACACGCTGTTCGTTACCCTGTCTCAGTCCGGCGAAACGGCTGACACGCTCGAGGCCTTACGCGTAGCGAAAGATGCGGGCTACATCGGCTCGCTGACGATCTGCAATAGTGCGCACAGTTCGATGGTGCGCGAGTCGGATCTCGTGATGATGACCCAGGCGGGTCCGGAAATCGGAGTCGCGAGTACCAAAGCATTTACAACACAATTGTTGTCTACGCTTATTGTCACCTTGATGCTGGCGCGCCATCGCGGCCTTGGCGAGGAAGACGAGAAGGAGTTCGTGTCACATATCTATCGTGCGGCGTCGGCCTGTGAAGAGGCGCTGCAAATGAGTGATGAACTCAAGCAACTCGCCGAAGATTTTGCGGAGAAACACCACACCTTGTTCCTCGGTCGTGGTCCGATGTGGCCCATCGCGATGGAAGGGGCATTGAAGCTCAAGGAAATCTCGTACATACATGCAGAGGCGTATGCGGCCGGTGAGTTGAAGCACGGGCCTCTCGCTTTGATCGACGAAGACATGCCCGTGGTTGTTGTGGCGCCCAACAATGATTTGCTGGACAAGCTGAAATCGAATATGCAGGTTGTGCGGGCGCGCGGCGGTCAACTGTACGTATTTGCCGATCGCGAGTCCGGAATTGAGGATGAACCCGGCATGAAGGTGATCGCCATGCCGCATGCGGATCGGCTAATTGCACCCATTGTCTACACCGTCCCGCTGCAATTGCTGTCCTACCACGTCGCCGTCCTTAAAGGCACGGACGTGGACCAGCCGAGGAATTTGGCGAAATCGGTCACTGTCGAGTAGCCGCCCGCTAAGGAAAAGCGGCTCCGTGCCGATACCCTTGTATGGGAATGCGGGCCGACATGCGGAACTACTACGAAGTGCTCCATGTGAGCCCCGACGCGCCGCCGGAGATCATTCGCGGCAGCTATCGAACGCTGATGCAGAAGCTGGGACATCACCCGGACCTCGGCGGCGATACGACGATGGCCGCCTTGATCAACGAGGCCTACGCCGTGCTGTCCAACGCCGAGCGACGAGCCGAGTACGACGCAAGGCTGGAGTTGATGACACACGTCGCGCGCGGCGTGCCAGGTTGCGCACCTGATCCACAGCCCGCGGCAAAGCCCGAGAGGATTCTCGACCTGTCTCGCGAGTGTGTGTTCTGCCAGGCGCCGCACAACTTCGGGAGCGTGATCGAAGTCGATACCTGTTGTCAGACCTGTAATAGTCCATTGTTCGGAGCAGAGCGCAATAGCATGGAAGCCTCAGGGCAGCGCGCCGTCGAACGGATAGAAAAGCAACAACGGGTTATCTACTATACGCATTGGCCGCAGCCGAAAGGACACACGGGCTATATTGAAGACATGTCGCTAAACGGCTTACGTATGGTAGCCAGACAGGACCTGGTAGAAGGACAGCGTATAAAAATTATCAGTAATGCCCTCGAAGCTGTTGCGCAGGTGACAAATCGCCTTTATGAGCGCCGCGGCTGGACCAGGCGCTGCGTTGCCGGTGTGTCGTTTATCACGCTTCGATTTGCACAATCGGCCGGCGGTTTCGTGTCCGATCGCGTGTAGGTACCGGACTCGGTCTATTCGTTATCGTTTGTCGCAAGTATGTTGACGTCGCCATCCAGGTCGACCGCGACACGAAAATTGATGGGGCGGCAACAGACCTGGCAATCTTCAACGTAATTTTGAAGTGGAACAGAGTGGTCGACCAGCACCCCGATATTCTCGCCACAATACGGACATTGAATGGTTTGCTCTGTTTGTTCTCGCATAACGATAGCCGTACCCACTCTAGTTAGGCGGCTCCCGATCCCCGGCCTAACCGAAAGGCCCAGACCGCTAAAACGCCCGGCACCACGAAGCCGATCCACGACGCGAACATAGGAACGGCATAGTCATCGACCTGAACCGACATACCACCCACGATTCTGAGCAGGTGGGCACAAGCCACAAGAGCAAACAACACACCCGATATAGCACAATATTCTTTATGTCCCATATGCGTTCCTCCTACGCCTGCAGAGCATGTAACGTCCAGCTTACGGCGCGAGCGCGGCGATCGTCAAACTCCAGTTGTTGTCGAGCTGATAGGCTACACTGTGCCGCGTTATCTAATGTCACCAAGGAAGAAGAATAATGAAAAACGCCAATAGGCTCATGACACTCGTATTGCTTTCGGCTCTACCAATGGTCGTCTCGGCCCAAGGGGAAGAAGAGGAAGAATCGAAAAGCTTTATTTATGCGACCTATTTTTATTGCACCGCAGGCAATGCGGATCGAGTCGACGAAATAATCGAACAGGCTGATGCGCCTATTTTTGATCAGGCCGTAGAAGACGGCACGATTGATGCCTGGGGTTGGCTCGCGCATCACACAGGAGGTCTTTGGCGGCGAGCTCAGTACTATTCGGCCCCGACACTGAATGGTCTCCTTGACGCACAAACGGCGATGGACGAGGCTCGTGACGATGAAGCAGACGCGTTAGGAGACGAGTTTGGTTCGATCTGCGGCCAGCACCAAGACTATATCTGGGAGCGGGAATCCGGCGGCGGCGGTGACGATCGTGGCGACGCATCGTTCTCCGTCTATTACGTCTGTGACGAATCCCGAGAGGAACGAGCTGACGAAATCTTCGCAAATGATTTTGCACCCATACTCAACCAGTTTGTCGAAGACGGAAAATTTACCAGCTGGGGCTGGAATAGCCATTGGGTTGGTGGCAAATACCGTCGGCTGCAGACGTTAACAGGCGGTGATCACCAGTCTCTGTTAGCCGCTCGCGGTGAGCTCATCGACGCCATGTACGGAGATGAAAATGAAGCGGGCGCTGAGTTTTCCAGCATATGTGGTTCGCATGAGGACTACATGTGGAATATCGAGCTAGAGACGCCATAAACCGATTCAATCGAGGTAACGAGGCGCCCCAACCGGGGCGCCTTTTTTCTTGGCGTCAATCAGCAGCGAGACGATTGTCCTGACGCGTTGGTCGGGTGACGAGGTTGCCGCCACAATTCGGGCATACCAAACCGAGCTTGGATTCAGCGCACGCCGAACAGAACGTACATTCGAACGAACAGATAAAAACGTCCGTTGCGTCGTGCGCCAAGGTTCTACTACACGATTCACAAGTTGTACGCATTTCTAACACAGGATATCTGCTTTCTATACCTGGGTGGCCGAAGCAGCAACATAGCAAAGAATGGAAATCGCGCCAAACACGATCCGTGACAAATGCCGGGCTACTCCTTGTGTATGCCGTAGTCATATCCGGGTCAGAGGAAACCTCTGTAGTGCTTCGTGTGCAGTTAAAGTTCATTTGAGCTTACAGCGCGGAGGAACCCAAAACCAGCTAGCGACGATCAGGGCGCCGAAGGCGGAATAGCAGGCGGCAAAGACCCACCCAGGGGCCTGGTAGTACAGAATCACCTCGAGCCAATGTGAAACAAAAGAACCTGCGTAGATGACGCTGCCGGCGCGCTCCCGAAGCGCCATTTCCCAGGTCGTCAGCGGACAAATAACGCCCGCCCAGGACTGCAATACGACCACGGCAATTGCCACCAGGTGCGCGATTCGAAACCACAAGTTTCGTACCCACAACCAACCCATTATCTTGCCGAAGAGAATCAAGGCCAGGCCAAAGACAACGAATGCGACAAACATTGCGTGGCCGAAAAGCAGCGCATCGGCAGCAAGGAGATACCAGAAGTCGGTATTTGTTTGCATGTCAGGTCAAATTTGTGTCTTCGATCTCTGTTGCTTTAATCAAACGCTGCGGCGCTTTTTGTTTCCAGGCGGAGTAAAGCTGTTCATCCACGAACACATGCACGGTTTTTCCGTCGATCTTCAATCAATGCTCTCCTGTTCTATTGTCGAGCATCGGCTCATGAATTTTCCTCGATGAAAACGTTCGGTATCCAATTTTGTTGGCGCCGGTCGAGTCTAGCGTCCTCGCTCTCCCCATCGAAATTCGTATCCGAGTCTGACAACATGGGACGACCCGAGTCGTGCAATGAATGCACGTTAACGACCGCGTAGGTCGTGGCATCAATCTCGCTCAGCACGAAAGGAACAACGCCGCAAGTAGAACAGATATAAAAGTCCGCCGTCTTCGTTCCAAATCGGTATTTTGTCACCATCGACGGAGTAACAATATCCACCGTAAGCGCAGCGTTCCGATGCGACGTCCACGCACCCGCGTGCTTTTGACAGAAAGTACAACCGCACTTTCGAACAGGCATTTCCATATCGCGGTCTGGCCACCGAAGAACAAACCGAATATTCCCGCAATGGCAGGAACCTTCGATGTTTAGGCAGTCTTGCTCCGACATGATCCTCTCCTAGGGCTGCCGCGCTAAATCCTGGAGCTTAAGTACCGTACGCCAGTTCCGCATGGTTACGGGGGAGCCGACGAGCCGAGCCATCAAGTCCGGTGTCAACTTCGACCGGGCTACGCCCTGCGGAAAGTGTACCCATAGGGCATCTCGGGTCTGGGCCAGCTGTTCGCCATTTGCAGCGCGCTCCCGTAAGCCGTTGACGGCAGTGGAATTTGGAGTGGCCTTGGCAAGTCCGAGCGCCAGTAGATTCGGCTCTTTCTTGCCGGCTTCCGGAAACGGGTTTCGTTCCACGTAAGCTGACCAGTGGTCTGCTCGACGGACAATGACCGAAATCTCAAGACCGAAGCGACGCTCAATAGACTGCTCGAGTTCGTCCTCCAAGAGCTTGACAGTTTTATTGGCGGAAAAAACGAGATTTCCACTTTGAATATAGGTTCGAACGTTATCCCATCCGATCTCAGTGCACAGCGACCGCAGATCAGACATCGGAATCTTGTTATGGCCACCAACATTGATTCCGCGCAGTAATGCAATAAATCGGGATCGCAACATGGGTCGTCGCCTCGGCTAGCGTTTACGGAAGTTTTTTGTATTGCGGCAAATCATCGTCAATCGTGCTCCATGCCGGTTGTGACTGAGTCCAAATACGTATTTCCGGAGCCCTTGGTGTATCACTAACTTTGGTCCGGACCATGTCGAAATTACCGCGCAGACCTTATTGCTAGGTTGCGCGCGACAAATATTGATTTACCAGGTCCGTGATCGGATCCTCATAAGCGAGAAACGCGTCATCCAGTCGTGATAGAGCAGCGTAAACAGAGTCTGACTCCTCAATCTCGTCATGTTCATTTTGATTTGCAGGAAAACCGTTGGCGTATGCGACGGTTACAGCCTTTTCAAGAATGGCCGATGTTTTTGACGCCCCAATTTCAGCCAGGGCTTCAAGGGTCTGCGGCACGAAAAGCCGGCTTGAATTCGTGAAGAATTGTTCAAAACCGTCATTGTTTACCTCGGCTTCAAGAGAATGAACGCAACACGCAACCTGAGTACTGCGTGGCAAAGTTGCGAACTGATCAAGGGCGATCAGAATCAATTCACCAAAGTCGTCGGGATATTTCATAGTGAAACGTCAGCTCGGAGAGATTTAACAAGTGCAATCGACATAACCACACCGACAACAAGAATCGGTAACGAAACGACCAGCAGGATGACCTGGATCGGGCGGAGATCGCTGTTCATCAGCATTAAGGCTACCGGCATCAGTCCAAGTGCGAAAGCCCAGAATACGCGGTGCCATCGTGCGGGATCATTGCCGGCCTTCAAATGCAGGGTCGCGCTTGACGCCAATGTATAAGACGCGGAGTCATACGTTGTCGCCGCAAAGATGATTGATATAAGTGAAAAAACACCGATAACCAGTGCCGCCAAAGGCAGCTGTTCCAGCATCGCGACGATCGCCGCGCTGCCACTGGTGGATTTCATGATGCCAGTGAAGTCGAGAGTGCCCGTAAGTTCGAGGAATAAAGCGTAGTTGCCCACAACCATGTAGAACAACCAGCTGCCCAGCGAACCCCATATGAGCATGCCAAGAATGACTTGCCGAATCGTCCGGCCGCGCGAAATTCTCGTTACAAACAGACCAACGTAAGGTGCGAACGCGATCCACCACGCCCAATAGAAAATCGTCCAGCTTTCCACGAAGCCCGAACTCGAAAACGGGTCGGTCCAGAAATTCATGCGAACGAAATTCTGCGCCATCACACCCAGGCTGTTCAGGCTGGTCTTCAGCAAAAACGCCGTTGGCCCAACGAGCAAAATAAACAGCAGTAAACAGAAAGCGAGGGCGACATTGATATCGCTCAAGCGCTTGATGCCTTTTTTCAAACCGAGCCAGACGCTAATGGCGAATAGCATGATGCACAGTCCTATTACCGCGACCTCAAGCGTGTCGCCCGGTTCAAGATCGAACAGCCACGCGATGCAGGCCGCGATCATCGGCGTCGAAAAACCAAGACTGGACGCGGCACCACCCAACAAAGCGATCATGAAAAGGAAGTCGATCGCACGCGCAACTGGGCCATGTTCCTTACCTTTGAGAAACCAGTGACAACCCACACTGAAGCGCAGCACATCCAGTTTCTTGACGTAATAGGGGTACGCTATCGCGACCGTCGGCAGGCAATAGAATGCCCATGCCGTGAATCCCCAGTGGAACAAGCCGTACGTCGACGCCCACTCCGCGGCCTCGACGCTGCGCGGCTCGGCACCGAAGGGCGGCGCATCGTAATAGAATGCCCACTCGGTGGCACACCAATAAAGCAGCCCAGCGCCGACGCCCGCGCAGAACAGCATGCCAACCCAGCTGATCTCGCTAAACTCTGGCTCGGCGTCGGGCTCTCCGAGTTTCGCGATGCCATAACGGCTGCTCGCCAGCCACACGAGAAACCCGATGGCGATCACGCTGGCGAGCAAGTAGAGGATGCCGAACTGTGTTGCTATAAAGCTGTACAAGGCCTCAAGCGCGCCCCCGGAGGCTTCAGGAAAAAGCAGTAGTGGAACGCTCGCCCCAATCAGGATCACGGCACAAAGGCCAAAACTGGGCCAATCGATACGGCTTTGCTCCATGATTTCCCCGCTTGATTGTTATTGACGGCTAGTCAATCGTCAGGACGACGGCCCCACGAATACTACCTTGTTCGATGATCTCGTTGGCTTTAACAATTTCGGCGAGCGGCAGCGTATGAGCGATGCGGTGTTGCAGCCTGTTCGCCATGAGTGCAGCGTCGATATCCGAAACGGCCTCTTGCTTCGCTGCCTCAGGCATCGCGTACACAATCACCATGCGCACCGTTATGTCCTTGTACATCATCTGGAAGAACGGCAGTTTCGGTTCACTGATTTGCGTTGACGAGTAGGTCGCGATCGTGCCGCCGACACGCAAGACCTCAATTGAGATCGGAAGGTTCGCACCAAATTCGACATCGACGATTCGATCAACGGGCTCGCTTTTGGTTGCCGCCGTGATCGCGCCGATCACATCCTTGTGACGGTGATTGACGACATGATGTGCGCCGGCTGCTTCGCAAGCCGCGTTGTCCGCCTCGTTGCTCGCTGTGGCGATTACGGTAGCGCCCGCCTGGGTTGCCCACTGGATGGCGTAATAACCGACGCGGCCGGCGCCACCGGTCACCAGAACGGTCTGGCCCGAAACGTCGCCATCGGCGAATACGCAGCGGTGTGCTGTCATAACGGGTATGCCAAGACACGCGCCGACGTTGAGACTCGCGGCATCCGGTAGAATAGGCGCCCGACGCGCATCGATTGCAACGTACTCAGCCGCGGTACCAAAGCGTCGTGCAAATTGCGCCTGGTAAATCCAAACGCGTTCGCCAACGCGGCCGGTATCAACGCCTTCTCCGACGGCTTCGATAACGCCAGCGCCATCGCTGTTCGGCACAACAAGCCCGCCGTCGAGCAGGTTCGGAAAAGACCCGGCGCGCTTCTTGACGTCGGATGGGTTCACGCCGCTCGTGGTCATTCTAACCAGGACCTCTCCCGGACCGGCCTCCGGTTTATCCAATTCTCCGAGGCGCAGCACATCCCGTGCCGAGCCAAATTTTTCAAACCACGCTGCGTGCATGAACGAAGACTCCGGTGATTATTCTGCTTAGTCGAGCCAGTTCGACAGGCCCTCGGTATGGCCGTCGACGGAAATGGACTGCCCCGAAATTTTCGAAGCCTGGTCGGATAAAAGAAACAGTACAGTGTCTGCGACTTCCTCGGCCGACACAAACGTGCGCATTGACGTATGGCGTTCGTAAACATGACGCACTTCGTCCTCCGTCAGCCCACGTTGTTCTGCATCGCGTCGAATGACGGCCTCGATCCGCGGCCCGCTAACGCTGGTTGGGCAAACAGCGTTGACGCGAATGCCGGACGGACCAAGCTCCATGGCCCAGGTTTTGGTCAGGCCGATTTGCCCCCATTTGCTGGCAGCGTAGGGCGATCGCAGCGGGTAGCCAAACAGTGCCGCGGTCGATGCGATGTTGATGATGGATGCATTAGCGTGTTTTTTTAGTAGCGGCACAGCGCGGCGAGTCAGGTAGAACGTGCCCGACAAGTTGATTCGGATACAGCGGTCCCAACCGTCTTCATCAGTCTCCTCCACCGGTGCAGATGGGCCGGCGACGCCAGCGCTATTGATAAGGACGTTCAGGCCGCCGTGTTGTTTCATAAGATCTGAGAAAACCCGGCCGACGTCGTCACGGTCGCCAACATCAGCCAACGTTGCCGACGCATTCGAATTGGCGGAAAGGAAGGCGTCGATGTTTTCCTCCGACGCATCGCAGATATGCACCGAGTCGCCCTCTGCCAGGCAGCGCTCGGCAATCGCACGACCGATTCCCGAGGCCCCACCGGATATCAGCACAATTTTATTATTATTTGCTGGCATATTCATTGGCAGGCAGTCTAGCATTGCGAGCCACGCACCTCACAGACCCTGCTGCATGAACAAACGCTCTCAACAGAACCCGCTCAGACTGAGAAAGAGGCATGGCGCGGGCAAACGTCGCGATGTCGCGTCAGCCGATGGAGAACGCCTGGTGCGTGCCCAGTCGATGCGCAATGCGACCACTGCAGCGCTCACTGCCATCATCGTCTTCTGTGCATTGTGGGTTGCGCTGACGTCGATAAGCAACAGGGTGTTTCCGTGGATGACCGTATTGCTTGGCGCCATGCTCGGGTTTGCGGTGCGGCGCGCCGGCCGTGGCGTTGACTGGCGGTTTCCGTCTCTGGCCGCAGCGCTCACGCTTCTCGGCGCACTACTCGGCAACGTCGTGGTTGCGGCCGCGTATACAGCGGAGACATTTGATACTGGGACCTTGCAGATTCTGCGCGCGGTCACGAGCATGACCTGGCCCGTATTCTTTGATGAGGTGCTGACCGCCGCCGATGGCTTCTATGCGGTGTTCGCTGCGGGATTTGCGGCATTCCTGGCCAACCGGCAGCTCACGCGGTCGCAGTACTATGCGTTGCGCCTGTGGCGCGAAGAATCAGACGGGCATCAGTAGCGTATTGTCGTTCGAAATAGTCGAACCTTTGAACGCGGCTAGCTGCCTCGCGACGAGTTGCTCGATGTCGTGCACGGCGTTAGCGATTCCCAGGAAATAAGCGGGCTCGCGACGCAGTAAAGACCAGTTTCCGGTTTCGAGAATACGAACGAGATGCGTGATGTTGCAGCGAATTGCCTCGATGTACGGATTATGGCCGTCATATAAAACCTCGATGTATCGATAAACGCGGTTAAATTTCGAGTTAAGACGTTCGCGCGTTACCTGTTGGTAAAATGCCGGCGTCTTCTTCAACAAGTCCTTGCCAGACTTGTAACGTACCATGTATTCGCCAGGTGCGGCACTCTCGACGGCGACGCCACCAACGACAAACTCATTGTACAGGCGATCGCGGCACTTTTCGAGATAGCAACGATCCGCCATCTGCGCAATCAGGTCTGCGGTGCCGATAAGGTGCCCGCAGATAATGTCACGCGGATCGTCAAGCTCGATCTTGTCGAGGTCGAGTTCGTAGCCCGTAAAATGGACGATCATACTGCTTACGCCAACGTCTCGCGCGAGACCAAGGTCCGGCAGGTAGCGGCGCAGGAAATCTGCGCTGCGTGACACGTGGTACAGGGTGAATTCGGCGCCGTTCGCAAAATCCTTGTCGCGATCCTTGTGTCGAATGTAACCCGAGTCATGAAACAGCGATGTGATGATGGCCATTTGGGCGCGCGCTGCGCCTAGCCGCTCCGGTGGTTCTACGCTGCGTTCGTAACCGGCAACGAGGCGCGCGAGCGTCAACGTCATATCGAGCGTATGTTGCACATCATGGTAAGTCGTATCGCAACCGTTGTAACCGGGATAACGGCCCGTAAAAAGACGTTCGAAATCGTAAAACGCGAGCCAGAGTTTGTCGAACGAGGTACCTGGAAATGTCTCCGTAAACAGGTCATGTACAGCGTCTCGCACAGCGGCAGGATTGCTCACCTGCACTGTGTTAGTAACGTCGTAATCGTTACGGCGATCCTGAGACATGTCGTTCCTGCTTTTTTCTTTTAATGATACACCGCTAACGTGTTGTAAATAGACAGAAAAACGGGAATATGTTATGTCGAAATTCTTTACGATCCGTCAATAATCGAATTCTGCAACGACGGGGGCATGATCCGACGGGCGCTCCCAGGTACGTGGCTCCTTGTCCACGTAGCTGGCAGTGCAACGAGCGGCCATAGTTGCGCTGGCCAGAATAAGGTCGATGCGCAGCCCCGCATTTCGACGGAAGCTGGCCGCGCGGTAATCCCACCAGCTGAATGACTTTTCAGGCTGGTCGAATTTGCGAAATACATCGGTCAACCCGAGATCAAGCAGCGTCGTAAGCGCTTTGCGCTCCAGCGGGCTGCAGAGAATCGCGTCACCCCATTTTTCGGGATCATGCACGTCCTCATCGGCCGGCGCGATATTGAAATCACCGAGAACAACCACGTTTTCATACCGCCGCATTTCGGCTTCAAGAAAATTGCGGAGTGACGCCAGCCAGCCGAGTTTGTAGTCGTATTTTTCCGAACCGACTTCGGAGCCGTTGGGTATATACAAGTCAATGACTCGCACGTTGTTCGCCGTGGTGGCGAGGATTCGTCGTTGCGGATCTTCGAAGTCCGGGAAGTCGGTCACAGGATCTGCTGGCGGGGTTTTGCTGATAATGGCGACGCCATTATAGGTTTTCTGTCCGCTGGCGATTGAGTGATAACCAAGTTCCTGCAACGTATCTGACGGAAACTTTTCTGTAAGCTGCTTTATCTCCTGCAGCACCAGGACGTCCGGATCATGCGACTGCAGCCACTCGATAACGTGCGGTTGCCTGACATTCATGGAGTTGACGTTCCAGGTCGCGATCTTCACGTCGGCTGGATTCCGTTCTGACGCAACAGGGCGTCGATCGTCGGCTTGCGCCCCCGGAACGCGATGTAGGCGTGCATGATGTCGCGACTGCCGCCGATCTCCAGGATTTCGTTGCGAAAGCGCCTGGCCGTGGCCTGGTCGAATATTCCGGCTTCCTCGAACGCCGCGAAAGCGTCGGCGGCAAGCACTTCGGCCCATTTGTAGCTGTAATAACCGGCCGCGTAGCCGCCTGCAAAAATATGCGAAAACGCGTGCGGCAGACGGTTGTAGTCCGGGTGCTTAATCAGCGCCACTTCGTCGCGCACTTCGGCCAACGTTTCCAGAACACGCGGTACGCTGTCGAGATCGTATTCAGCATGCAATCTGAAATCGTAAAGCCCGAGTTCGATTTGCCGCATCATCGAAAGCGCCGCGCCGGCGTGGCGGCTATCATCGAGCTTGTCGAACAATTCGCGGGGCAAGGGGTCGCCGCTCTCGGCATGCGTGGAGCAATGCGTCAGTACTTCGTAACTCCACGCGAAATTTTCCATGAACTGACTCGGTAGTTCGACGGCATCCCATGGCACGCCGTTGATGCCTGAAATACTCGGGAAGCCGATCTGCGTCAGCAGGTGATGCAACATGTGTCCAAATTCGTGAAACAGCGTTACAACGTCGTCGTGTGTTAGCAGCGACACGCCGTCGTCGTCCACTGGCGGGAAATTGCAGACGAGATAGCCGGCCGGTAGATCAAGTTGCCCGTTCAATTGTTGCCGGCCGATGCATTCGTCTATCCACGCTCCCGTGCGCTTTCCGTTGCGGGCGTACAGGTCTGTGTAAAAACCACCGAGTGAAGCTCCGCTCGATTCACGCACGTTGAAGTAGCGTACATCGTCGTGCCAGGTCTTTACGTCGTCATCAGGCGTTAGCTCAACGTCGTAGAGTCTGCCCGCCAGCGCGAATAAACCGTTGATAACGGTGTCAGCCGGAAAATACTGTCGCAGTTCTTCGTTAGAAATCGAAAACTTTGCCTGCTTGTATTTCTCCAGCCAAAAGGTGGTATCCCAGGGCTCGAGGTCAATACCGGCAAACGCTGACAACTCGGCGTACTCGTGCCTTGCGGCGCTATGGGAGTGTGCGGCCAGCTCGCGCAGGAAGGCGATAACCTGATTCGCTGAGTGCGCCATCTTGGTCGCGAGCGAGTAATCCGCGTAGGTCGAAAAACCGACAAGGTTGGCTGCCTCGTGACGCAGCGCGAGAATCTTTTCGATGTTGTCGCTGTTGTCCCATTCTTCGCTATCGCCCTGATCGGATCCACGCGTTACCCAGGCGCGGTACAGCGTTTCTCGCAGGTCGCGATCGACGGCATGCGTCATGATGGCGTCGTAAGTCGGGTAGTCCAGAGACAGCACCCAGCCGTCGAGCTTGCTGGCGGCAGCATCCTCGGCGGCACGGGCAAGCGCCTGTTTTGGCAGCCCGTCAAGTCGTTCGATCTCGGTGACGTGCAGCGACCACGCATCCGAAGCGTCCTGAACATTGTGTTCAAAATTCGCCTGAGTCGCCGCAAGCTCCTGCATGATGGCCTTGAACCGTTCCTTGGCCTGCTTCTCGAGGTCGACCCCGGCGAGGTGAAAATCGCGCAACGCATGGTCGACGGCGCTGCGGCTTGCCTCGCTGGAATCGGCGGGCAGCGTCTTGCCTACGTGAGCGTAGGCGCGCTGCAGGCGCTCGTTCTGTGATATTTCGGTGCCATGCTCGGTCAGTAACGGTAGTGCCTGTTTGTAAGCTTCACGCCAATCCGCCGATCCAAGTACACTTTGCAGGTGGCTGACGGGCGACCAGATGCGCCCCAGCTCGTGTTCCATCCGCTCGACCGGGCTGACAAGCGAATCGATGTCGGGTTCGGCGTTGGTGTCGAGCAACTCACTGAGCTGCGATCGATGGTCGGCAATGACCTTCTGAATTGCCGGTACGACGTGTTCGGGCATAATTTCGTCGAAACGCGGCAGCGATGAGGTATCGAGCAAAGGGTTGTTCATAGGGCGGGTCGACATTGTTTTTCGGCGACCAATACTAGCATGGGCTGTGATGACGACCACGCAGTCATACTGACGTAACGACGGAGAAAAAAAGTGACGGACAAATTCGACCTCCTCGTGTTAGGCGGTGGTAGTGGCGGCCTCGCGCATGCGCAGCGTGCTGCCGAATACGGAGCGAAAGTCGCCGTCGTTGAGTACGGCCCGTTGGGCGGCACCTGTGTCAATGTCGGTTGTGTACCGAAGAAAGTGATGTGGTATGCGGCGCACCATGCACACCAGTTTCATCACGCTCCGGACTATGGCTTCAACGTGATCGTCAACGGTCATGACTGGGCCGCGCTCAAGTCGCGACGCGACGCCTATATCAAACGATTGAACGGGATCTATGGCGCCAATCTCGACAAGCGCGGCGTGACTCATGTTGTAGGCGGCGCCCGATTCGTTGACGCCCATACGGTCGTTGTGGAGGGTCGCGAATACCAGGCTGAGCGAATAGTCGTGGCGACAGGGGGCCGGCCGATCGTGCCTGATATTCCCGGAGCCGAACTGGGCATCACGTCCGACGGTTTCTTCGAACTCGAAGATCGGCCGCAGCGGGTCCTCATCGCTGGCAGCGGCTATATATCGGTAGAGCTGGCAGGCGTCTTCAACGGCCTCGGCAGCGACACACAAGTGGTCGTTCGCAAAGAGGGCGTGTTGCGAAGCTTCGACAAGATGTTGAGCAGCGAACTGATGGACGCGATGCGGAATAGTGGCATCGCGCTTGATACGGGCGTGATCCCGGAGTCCGTGCTGCAAATCGATGACAGCATTGTGTTGCACGCGACGGACGGACGCTCCTTTGGACCCGTCGACACATTGCTGTGGGCCGTTGGCAGGTCACCTAATACCGAGACGCTCGCTGCGGCCAACGCCGGCATTGACATGGATGACAAAGGCTTTATCCCGACGGACGAGTATCAGCAAACCAACGTTGAGAATATCTTCGCACTTGGTGACGTGACCGGCCGGGAGGCACTAACCCCGGTTGCTATTGCTGCCGGACGACGTCTTGCGGATAGATTGTACGGCGGTATGGATGGACGACATCTCGACTATCGACTGATCCCGACTGTCATTTTCAGTCACCCGACTATCGGCACCGTCGGCATGACGGAAGAGGAAGCGCGTACAGAGTATGGCGACGACATTAAAGTGTATATGTCCGGCTTCGCCGGCATGTACTACGCACTGGGCGAAGACAAGCAGCGCTCAGCGATGAAAATCATCACGGCTGGCGCTGAAGAGCGGGTCGTTGGTTGTCACGTCATCGGTGACGGCGCGGACGAAATGATGCAGGGTTTTGCCGTGGCAATAAAAATGGGGGCGACAAAGGCTGACCTCGACGACACGGTTGCAATTCATCCGACCAGCGCGGAAGAACTCGTCACTATGCGGTAATCGTAAGGTGCCTTAATACCTCGGCTGTATCGGGGCGCACGTCTCGCCAGATGCGAAAAGACTCGGCGGCCTGTTCGACCAGCATGCCCCAGCCCATGACCGCCTGCGCAGCGCCCTGTTCGCGCGCCCATACACTGAACGGCGTCGGCTTCAGGCCATAGGACAGGTCGTAGCAAATGGTGTTTTCAGAAATTGCGGCCGCAGGATAGGGCGGCTCGTCGCCGTGTAAACCAGCCGACGTTGCATTGATGATCAGGTCGTATTTTTCGGTCACGGGCACAACATTGAAACGGCAGGCAGTCACGGGCCCCGAGCGCGAAAAATGGTCCGCCAACGCTTGCGCCTTGCCGAGTGTACGGTTTGCGATTCGCAGAGAGGCTGGTTGCATTTCGAGGAGCGGCCCGATGATGCCACGCGTAGCACCGCCGGCCCCCAGTACCAGTATGTTGGCGCCCTCTAAGGTCAGTTCGAGGTTAACCGCCAGGTCGCGAAGCAAACCAAAACCGTCGGTATTGTCACCGTGAATCTCACCGTCCTTAAACGTAAGCGTGTTCACGGCGCCCGCAGTGCTCGCGCGCTCACTCAGCTGGTCGACCAGGCGAACGACTTCACTCTTGTGCGGTACGGTCACGTTGAGACCTTTGCCGCTGGTGCGTTGAAACTGCCGTACGGCGGTCTCCAGTTTTTCCGGCGAGACCTGCAACAGTTCGTACTGAATGTCCTGGTTCGTCTTCGCAGCAAACAAACGGTGTATCACGGGTGAGCGGCTGTGCGATACCGGGTATCCCATCACTCCATAACGGTCCACAGACATTATTTCTTCTCCAATAGCCAGCGAGCAGCGTCAATCGCAAAGTAGGTGAGAATGGCGTTGGCGCCGGCGCGCTTGATGCCGAGCAATGACTCGAGCACCGTGGAGCGCTCGTCGAGCCAGTCGTGCCCGGCCGCCGCCTTTAACATCGCGTACTCGCCACTGACCTGGTACGCGAACGTCGGAACTTGATACGTGTCTTTCACGCGACGAACGATATCGAGGTACGGCATCGCAGGTTTGACCATGACGAAGTCAGCACCTTCCTCAAGGTCCAGGGCGACCTCCCGTAACGCTTCATCGCTGTTGGGCGGGGCGACCTGATAGGTCGATTTGTCGCCGCCACCCAGGTTGGTCGCCGAACCAACGGCATCCCGGAACGGACCATAGAAAGCCGACGCAAACTTGGCAGCATAGGCCAGTATTACGGTGTGTACGTGACCGTGCTCCTCAAGCGCACGGCGCATAGCGCCGACGCGCCCGTCCATCATGTCCGAGGGCGCTACGATGTCGGCGCCAGCCTCGGCGTGTGACAGGGTTTGTCGAACGAGCATCGCGACCGTCTCATCGTTGAGCACGTAACCGCTGTCATCAATGATGCCGTCCTGGCCGTGGGTTGTGTACGGGTCAAGCGCAACATCCGTCATGATAGCGAGATCGGGCAGCTCCTCTTTAATCGCACGTACCGTGCGCTGTACCAGGCCGTCCGGATTGGCGCACTCGGCGCCGTCCAGCGACTTCAGCGAAGCGTCAATGACGGGAAACAGTGCGACCGCGGGTATGCCAAGCTCGTAAGCTTCGGTAAGCTCGGGCAACAGTACGTCAATGCTCTTGCGTGTTATACCGGGCATGGACGGCACGGCTTCAGTACGCGCCTCGTCGTCCAGGACAAATACGGGATAGATGAAATCGGCGCTCGAGAGGCTGGTTTCCGCCACCAGGCGCCGCAGGGCCGGCGTACGGCGACGGCGCCGCATGCGAATGTCAGGGAACTGTCCGGGGACCGATGCACTCATAGCAATCTAGAATAATAAAGAGAAGTTCTTATTTTCCCTATATTTAGGTAGGGATTCCACGCCTGAATCACAGTATTAGGCGATTACGGTAATAAATGCCAGCACAGGCGGGTCATCTCGTATGAACAGTAGCAGCGCTGACGCCGACAGAAGGGCGAAATTCGACCGGCTCGTGGCCGTCTTTCATCCCGATATGTACCGCTACGCGGCGTGGCTCTGCAGGGACAAGGCAATAGCGGAGGATGTGGTCCAGGAAGCCATGCTGCGCGCCTGGAAGTCGCTGGATGCGCTACGCGACGAGGTCGCGGCCAAACAATGGCTGCTGACTATCGTACGACGGGAAAATGCGCGCTACTTTGAGCGGCGGCGGCTGGAAACGGTCGATATAGACAATTTGACGGCGTCTCAGGCGGCATTGCTGGCCGAGGCGCCGAACGAAGAGCTCAACGATTTGCGGGAGTCGATCTTTGAGCTGGAAGATGATTATCGAGAACCGCTGGTCCTGCAGGTCCTGATGGGCTACAGCACCACGGAGATTGGTGAATTGATGGGGCTGAAACAGGGTGCGGTGCTAACGCGCCTGCACCGGGCCCGGCTGAAGTTAAAGGAAAATGTGGCCCAGGAAGAGCATTCGTGGGTGCAACAATCGAAGTTATGAATTGCGAAGACTACAGACAAGAGATAGCGTCGGACCCGACGTTTGATGGCGGCGCGGGTCACCTGCCTGCGTGCACCGAATGCCAGGCTTTCCGTACCGAAATGCAATCGCTGAACGTCCGGATTGCCAAAGCGATGCAAATTAGTGTGCCAGAGCTTGAGCTCCCCGAACTACCGACAATTGATGTCAAACATGTCATTGCCATGACGTCGCGTAAACCGTTATCAAAGCCAGCCTGGTTTGCATTGGCAGCATCGCTGATGCTGGCGGCAGTGATCGGGATCAGGATGTCAGGTATCGGTGTCAATTACGATTCGCTGGCCGATGAGGTACTCGCTCACCTTGATCATGAGCCTAATGCGTTGAGAATCTCCAGCACGCCGGTTTCGAACGCGCGACTCGCAAAGGTCGTACCGGCCGACGTTGCACAGATGACTCACAGCGCAGGGCTGATCAGTTACGCGCAGAGCTGCAGGATCAATGGCAAAGAAGTCCCGCACCTGGTCATCCAGGGTGAACACGGACCGGTCACCATCCTGTTGATGCCGGAGGAGTCAGTTACGGAAGCCGTGACCCTCGACGGCGAAAATATTCGCGGTGTGATTCTGCCAGTCGGTACCGGCAGTATCGCGATCATCGGCGCCCGAGAAGAAAAGCTCGAGCGCATAGAAAAGAGTGTTATGAATTCAGTGATGTGGAGTACCTGATATTCTCGTCGCTGAGAAACGAACGCCCGGTCTTGGGCAAACAATCCTGGTAGGAGATTTGGAAATGTCAGAGAAAAAAGTAATTAAGCCTGTTGCATTGGCCGTAGGTGCTGCACTGGCCGGAACGTTCGCGCTCAGCGGTGCAGTCAATGCGGACACGATTGAAAGCCCGTTTTCGATGTCGACCTTGAGCGTTGGTTACATGCTCGGCACGGGCGAAGGCTCCTGTGGCGAAGGTAGCTGCGGTGAGAAGGAAGGCGAAGACAAGAAGGGCGAAGGTAGCTGCGGCGAAGGTTCTTGCGGTGAGAAGGAAGGCGAAGACAAGAAGGGCGAAGGTAGCTGCGGCGAAGGTTCTTGCGGTGAGAAGGAAGGCGAAGGCAGCTGCGGCGAGAAAGAAGGCGAAGGTAGCTGCGGCGAGAAAGAAGGCGAAGGCAGCTGTGGCGAGAAAGAAGGCGAAGGTAGCTGCGGAGAAGGCTCCTGCGGTAGCGACGCTTCTTAAGTCCGGTCCAGTAACTGGCGTCATGAAGCCCGCGCATTGCGCGGGCTTTTTTTTGCGACAAACTGAATTAAGCAGGCTGACCCGGGTCTGTGCGCCTGTTAAATTAGCGTATTCAAAGCAACGAGAACTCAACATGAGCAAGGCCGAAGTACGCTGCAAATGGGCGGAAGGCGTGAGCCTCGACTACATCGAGTACCACGACAAAGAGTGGGGAGTGCCCGTCTGGGACGATCAGACGCAATTCGAGTTCCTGATACTCGAGGGTGCACAGGCGGGCTTAAGCTGGTCGACAATTCTCAACAAACGCACGGGGTACCGAAAGCTGTTTGTCAATTTCGACCCCGAAAAAGTAGCACGCTTCACGAAAAAGCGAGTTGAAAAACTTCTTCTCGACCCGTCCATCGTCAGGAACCGTCTCAAGGTCGAATCGGCGGTCACCAATGCGAAGGCCTTTCTCACGGTGCAAAGCGAGTTCGGCACGTTCTGCGATTACATCTGGGGCTTCGTTGGCGGCGAACCGATACAGAACCGTTTCAGGAAAGACAGCGACATACCAGCCACATCGCCCGAATCGGATGCGCTGAGCAAAGACCTCAAAAAGCGTGGCTTCAAGTTCGTTGGCAGCACCATTATTTACGCGCATATGCAGGCGACCGGCATGGTCAACGACCATGTTACGGGCTGCTACCGCTTCAAACCATGCGCTACGCTGGCGAAGCACAAGCGCTGACGCGTCACTCGCTTGCAATTTCTCTGTTGCAGGTCGAATATCCCGTCATTCCCGCCAATAAAGCAAATAAGAGGGGTTCGCCATGACAGATGTTTTGAACGACAAACCGTCGACGGCTTTTTGGGTATTAGGCGCTGTGTTTCTGCTTTGGAACCTGCTCGGCCTGTTCGGCTACTACACGCAGGTTACAATGACGCCCGAGACGATGGCAGCCAATTTCACAGAGGCACAGCAGGCATGGTTGGCCGGGGAGCCCGTCTGGGCCACCGCGGCCTACGCGACCGCAGTCACGGCCGGCATTATCGCCGCCGCACTGATGTTGCTGCGCAAGGCGCTCGCCCTACCGTTATTCATCGTCTCGTTTGTCGCCGTAATCGTGCAGGATTTCAACGCATTCGTATTGAGCGACTGGAAGGCCGTGTGGGGCAACAGCGCCCTGTACCTGCCGTCGGTGGTGATCATCATTTGCATCGTCGAAATCTGGTACACGCGAGCGGCCAAAGCAAAAGGTTGGCTGTCTTAAGCGGTCCCTTGCAAAGGCGTTAAACGCCGGTAACCATTAGTTGCTGATGGTTATTATCGTCAGCCCCGATATGACTTGCGGCGTTTTATGCGAAATGCCGCCCAGGTAAATTGTATCCGCGATGAGACCGGACCAGTCGATGGCCACGTTTTCAACAGCGCCCGGGTTGACGAACGCCGGACCCGATGCGCTCATATTGCCCTTATCGTCATTGATGCCAATCGCCCAGCCGAGTAACTGGTAGTTGGAGCCAGCGCCACCGGTTACCTGGTCCGTTTCGAAACCGTGCACCAGTACAGCGTATAGACCGGCCGCCGGTCGAAACACGTTGAACTGTTCTTCCGACGTCGGCTCGCCACTCTGGCCGATCTTCGTACAGCTGCTACCGTCGCTGCCGCAGAAATAAACATGCATGTCGAGATCGTCGTCGCCGTCAGTCAGCGAGTCGAACAGCGCGAAACGCAGGTAGAGCTGATCGGCCGGTACGGAAATGATGTGTTGCGTGACACCGTTCGTCGCACGGAACGAAAATGTTTTGGTTGGATCGTTATCAACAAAGCCATCGAGCACGAGCGGCAAATTCAGGCCATGAACTCCCGGCGCGTAGCCGCCGGAATAGCCGAACTCAACGGCGAAGCTCGTTGTGCCGCTGCCGCCAAAAGTCGTGATCTCTTCGGGCGCCGTAATGGACGTTGGCCGTACGGCTATGGCGCTGTAGACATCGCGCGTAGCGCTTGACCAGGTAAGTGAGCCGAAGCGCCACAAGTCGAGCGGGCCGGACAAGTAGGCCAAGGTAACGTCATAAGTCGCCGATTCACCCGGCGAAAGTGTCAGGCTTGCTGGAGTCACTGAGACGTTCATGCCAGGCGGCGCGGCAATGCTAACGGCGTAGGAATCGGCCTCATCGTCGACGTTGGTAACGCGACGCTTGATGGTGCGTTGAATGGTCAGGTCAGAAACGGCAATGGAGGGTTGATTCAGTTCTGCGGCGTCGAACGAAAGGCCGGCAGCGGTCAGTTCGTCACAACGAGTCGACGAGACGGCAGGTGATGCAATGCCGCATGCAAATGCGTCGAACTCATCGTCGCTAACGTCAAACACGAGACCGGGATCGAAAGCGTTGTTCGGCGCGATGTGACCGGCACCGAAGTCGAACGGACTGGCATCGGCAAGCCCGGCCGACGCTTTTACGTCCTGTCGCGCGGTCGTCATCAGGGCGGACTTGAGGGCGGACGGTGTCCACGTCGGGTGTGCCTGCAAAATCAATGCAGCCGCGCCGGCGACATGCGGCGTCGACATCGACGTGCCACTCAGGAAAGCGTAATTCTCGCCCGCTGCTACGTTGGCCGCGTCGGGCGTGAAGCCTGCCAAAATGTTGATGCCGGGTGCCGTGACGTCGGGTTTAAGAATATCCGGAACTGGCGCCGGACCGCGGGCGGAGAATGACGCCATGACGTTGCCGGTGTCGCCCGTGGTCAGCAGGAAACTCTTATCGAGAACAGCGGTAACGTCGTTGCCAGCGTCGAGTTCCGCGAGAATGAGATTGGCGTCTGCCTGGCCGATCATCAACGCGGGAATGTCGGATAGCCCCTCGCTTCCGTGCATGACGATCGGATCACCGGCATTGTTGTAAACCACTGCGGCGATCGCGCCGGCGTCGGCAGCGTTTTTCACCATGTCTTCAAACAGGCAGCCTGTGCGCTGGATAAAAGCGATGTTGCCGCTGACATCATCGCCATTTACAAGCGCCTGACAAGCGTCCGTGGTAGTGCCGGTCGAGCCGCCTGGCAGCGTAACGTCATTGTCGTCAACAAGTATGAGCGAAGCTTCGATCGGATCGTTGTCTTGCAGCGGCGGCGTAAAATTGGCCTCCCTGGTCGCGTACTTGCCGGCAAGCGACGCCGGCGTGTTGATCTGCAGCGCCTCAACGGACGACTGGCCTTCGCGGCTCGATGCGGCGGCCGTAATGACCCACGGCCCGCCAGCCGGCGAGCCGATCGTTCCCGGATTGGGTCCTTCGTTGCCGGCTGCGACGACGGTCAGCACGCCCGCTTTCGTCGCGGCCATGAGGGCGATGTCGTCAGGCGCTGTAATTCTCTTCAGCGAGCTGCCGATAGAATAGCTGATGATGTCGACGCCATCGGCAACAGCGGCGTCAATGGCATTTGCGAGATCTGAGGTATTACAGCTTGCGCGTGTGTCACCTGGACGCAGCCAGCATGCTTTGTATGCAGCGACCCGCGCCTTTGGCGCGATACCCTCCACATCGCCAATCAGGGTGCCGAAGATCGATGCGCTGCTGCGGTTACCCGCCGCCGTGGTTGCAGTGTGGGTGCCGTGACCGTCTACATCGCGTGCCGATCGGATCTCGTTCGGGTCGATGGGCCCCGACTCGAGCGCACCGTCGAGATACCAGCGCGCACCGATGAGCTTGTTGTTACAGTCGGTTTCCGCGAACTGCTCGCCGACATCGCACGCTCCGTTCCAGTCTTCTGGCGCTTCGAAAACCAGCGTGTCGGGAAGTTTCGTGAAACGTCGGCAAAGCCATCGACCGAGCAAGGTCTCTGCCCAGCGGCTACGACACAGCCCCGGGCGATCCGCCTCGCGCATATCCCTGAGCGCGGGATGCTCGGGCGCGACGCCGCTATCGATAACGCCGATGATCACACCGTCGCCATCAAGTCCCTCTTTACTTCGGAGACCGATGTCGGTGTCGAAAAGACCCAGGAAGGTGGGGCTATAGCGCGTCGCCATAGGGCGAATTTCGTCCTCCCAGACATTGAGCACCTCCGGCAGGCCCTCAAGTTTTTGCGCTTGCGCTGTGCTCATTCGAGCGGCGAAGCCGTTGAGACCAAACCGGTAGCTGTAGATTTTTTGTGCGCCAGGACCGGCCGTGCTCAGCACCCTGTCTTGCTCATCGGCAAGCTGCCTCGCGTAACTCTTTAGTGCCGGGTTGGTCTTGTCGAGGCGCGCGCGCTGCTTGCCCGCGGTCGTGCGGCGTGCTGTCGTTTTGAAAAGACCGGCATGGTACTCCGCGACGGACGGTTGTCGAAGCTGCACTATATAGACGCGGCTCGATTCGGGGTCTTCGCTGCCCGCAAGTTGTACAGGTACGGTCCCTGCATCGCGCAACAAAGACTCGGCCTGCGCGGCGCTTGCCGAGAACCACAGCAAGCCGCAACAGATCAGAACGTAATCGAGTTTCATCGGCGGGCCAATAATCAGTCGTCGCGGTAACCGCTAAGCTCTTCGGCGGAAAAAGTAACGCCCAGGCCCACCGCAACGCGATTCACGAAATTGAAGTAGGCCACGATCAGCGTCAGGTCGAGAATGTCTTTGTCGGTGAGTCCCTCTGCGCGGAGCTCGCCGAGGTCACTTTCGGTCATCGCTCCAGGTGCCGTCGTGAGCTTCTCTGCATGCCGCACGATGTTGCTCAGGCGCGGTTCAAGCGTTTCCAGGCCATCCGCTGCGATGAGCATGTTCATGGTGTCTTCATCGTCGATGTAGCGCCGCAGCGCTTCGGCATGATGGTTGACGCAATAGGCACAGTCGTTGTTCGCCGATACGACTACGGCGATGGCCTCACGTTCAGCGCGGCTGAGCCCGGACCTGCCGAACATCAACGTCATATACAAGTCGAGATGGTCATCCATCGCGGCAGGGTTGAGGCTGTGAACCTTGAGAATATTGGAAACCTTACCGCGCTGTTCGATCAGCGCGGCATACATCTCGGCCAGTTTTCCGTCAGCTTCGCTGACCTCAACCTCTTCAATCCAGGACATGGTTCCTCGCAACGGCGGCTTCACCGGTGCTTTCGTTCTGGCTATCGTTCAGGTGCTCCAGAAAATCAAACGTCGCACCCTCGTCGCCGAAAACAAACACGTGGCAGCTGCCCCAATCAGGCGCGAGCGTCCACAGCTTGCCTTCTACGACATTGCCGCGGATGCGTTTGCCCTCGCACCTGGCTTCAAAGCGTTCGACGTTACCATCGAGGTTCGCAAAAGAGAATGTCCTGCGCTCCGGGCGGTAGTACCAAAGGGGTTCGCCTGTCTCGCAATCGCAGGCGTTGTAGATAGTCGCGTTGGCTGCTAACGTCTGCTCGGACGCCATCAGTGCCTCGATTTCAGCGGCACGAGGCGCAAGTTCCGCAACCAATGCGCTGTCCTCGCCCAGTCTTTTCAGCTGCGCATAGGTACGTGTCACGTCCGCATAAAGGCCGCACTCATCCTCTAACGCAAAGATCCTGCCCAGCAGTACGAGGCGATCTTTGTTACCAAGCGACCTGCGAGTGCCGATAGCCAGGGCCCGCCGATAGGCCTCAAGCTTGCCAAACGAGTCACCCTCGGCACCCTCGATTCGGCCAATGATCAGCCATAGCATCGTAGATTCGTATAAGTTCCAGCCCGCTCTCTCGCTGGTCTCATCAGCGAAACCGCGGGCCTTCTCAACTTGCTCATGATACACGTGCCTCATGATCTTTTGATAATCGCGTATGAAGTCGGAGCTGGGCGCGTCCTCGCCTCGCCGAATTCGCGTACGAATATTGACGAGGTTATCGGGCAGCTCGGCCTCCGACGATGGCGCTTCGAAGCGCCAGTCGTTAACTACTTTTAGGGCCTCCTCTTCGAAGCCAATGCCACCGCTGGAGTCAATAATGATCGGGTCGATCGCCCGACCGTCCGTGGTCACAACAAAGTGCATTCTGACCCAGCCTTCCTGGCCGCGCCGGACACGATCTCCCGGGTATGCTGGTTTTGCCTGTTCGATAGTGACCGCTTCGCCCACGTTATTGATGTCAATCAGGTAGGTTTGCGCGTAAGCGACTGAGACGGGCCCAAAAACTGACGTAATGATCATTACGCTAGCGGTGGCGAACTTGCCACGCCAAAAACTCGGAATCATGCGGATGTCCTCTATTACTTGGTTGGGCAACGGCTGTGCCCATAGTTCTATTAAGATGCTCTCAAGTGGCAAAAAGTTGCGTTGAATCTGCGAAACCTTTGAATTCCAGGGCGTTCGACGATGGGTCGTTGATGAACAGCGTAGCCTGTTCACCAATCTCACCCTCGAAGCGAATTCGGGGCGAAAGCAGGAATTCGCAGGCGGCTTTTTCCAGCTTGTCTGCTAGTGCGCGCCACCCATCCATATCGAGCACGACGCCAAAATGTCGCGATGGCACCGAGTCACCGTCGACCGGATTCGTTACGGGACCTTCGCTTTGCTCCTCAACCAGGTGCAGCGTTACCTGGTGGCCAAAGAAGTCGAGATCAATCCAACGAGGCGCCGTACGACCTTTGCCGCAACCAAGAACGCCGCAATAAAACTCCTCGGCCGCCACCAGGTCGGTCACAGGAATCGCGAGGTGAAATGGACGTATGTCAGTCATCAAGTTCTCCGAGCCAGTCGCGCGGTTTCAGGTAGTCCCGATACAGTTGCTCTTCCGGTGACCCGGGTTCGGGCTGCCAATTGTAGGCCCAACGTACCTGAGGTGGCAGTGACATCAGGATTGACTCGGTGCGACCGCCGGACTGCAGGCCAAACAATGTTCCGCGGTCATAGAGCAGGTTGAACTCCACGTAACGACCACGCCGGTAGAGCTGAAAGTTGCGTTGTCGTTCACCGTAAGGATGGGTAACGCGTTTTTTTACGATGGGTTCGTAGCCCTGCATGAAGGCATCGCCTGCCGATTGCAGGAACGCGAAACTGCCGTCGAAGCCCAGCTCATTGAGGTCATCGAAAAAGAGTCCACCGACGCCACGGGTCTCGTCGCGGTGCTTCAGGTAGAAATACTCGTCGCACCAAGCCTTGTAGCGCGTGTATAGATCTTTACCGTGGGGTTCGCAAGCGTTCCTGGCCGTCGCGTGCCAGTGCAGCACGTCCTCATGAAACGGATAGTAAGGTGTCAGGTCGAAGCCACCACCGAACCACCACACGGACTCTTGTTCGCCGGCCGTGAAGAAACGGAAGTTCGCGTGTGTCGTGGGAACATAGGGATTCTGTGGATGCAGCACGAGCGAGACGCCCACGGCCTGAAAGCTTTTGCCGGCGAGCTCGGGCCGTGTTTTGGTCGCCGACGGCGGCATCTCATTGCCGAACACGTGTGAAAAGCCGACGCCGGCTTGCTCGAATACGTTGCCGTCCGTCAGTACGCGGCTCTCGCCGCCGCCACCGCCAGGCCTTTCCCATGTATCGCGCGCAAACCTGGCTTGACCGTCGAGTCCCTCAAGTTGGGCACAAATTCGGTTCTGCAAAGTCGCCAGCCAGTCTTTTACGTCGTCGATGTTGCTCATAATCAGCGTGGTCGTAATACGTTGCCGGAGGCCAGGTCACGAATCTCGGAGGCACCCGAGACAGGTCCGCAATCGCCGGGAACAATGTAGTCTACATGTTGCGCGAATTGACGGCGAAGGACGAAGCGGTTTCGCGCGGCGGGTTTGCCGCTTAGGTTGGCGCTCGTTGAAACAATGGGTGAGTCGACGGCGTCACAGATTGCTGCGGCTATCGGGTGTGTTGTGATGCGGACGGCAAGACCGCTGTGTTCGCCGCGAACCAACGGGTGCACGTACGGACCCGGCAAGACAATCCAGGTTACCGGATGCATCGGGTCGGGTGCAGGGACGGACCGACCATCAACCAAGGAGGCCCATCCGCCCAACTGTGCCGGGTTTGCCGTGATCAGGATGAGACCTTTTGCCGCGTCGCGTTGCTTGAGGTGCAATAGGCGTTGCACGGCGGCAACGTCGTTCGGCAGGCACCCCAGGCCGAACACGCCTTCTGTTGGGTACGCGATAATTCCGCCGCTGAGCAGAGCTTCGGCGGCGCGGTAAACGAACATCATTGCTCAGTTCTCAGCCGCTTTTTTCTTTGCCTTCTTTACAGGCTTCTTTTTGGCGGCCTTCTTCTTGGCTATCTTTTTCGCTTTTTTCTTAGCAGTCTTTTTCTTCGGCGACTTCTTGGCTGGCGCCTTCTTCGCAACTTTCTTCTTGCCGCGGCGTCCACGCTCGGGCGCGGCAGCTAACAATTCCTTGCACTCCTCGAGCGTCAGCGACTTTGGTTCGCTGTCTTTAGGTACACGAGCGTTCTTCGCCTTGTTGGTGATGTACGGTCCATAGCGTCCATTAAGCACCTGGATGCCTTCTTCCTCGAAGTCCTGAATGATGCGGTTGGCATCCTCAATTTTCTTTTCTTCAATCAGTTCAAGGGCACGTGGTAATTCGATCGTGTACGGATCGTCGTCACCACGTATGGACACGTACTTGTCACCGTAACGCACGTACGGTCCGAAACGGCCGACGCTTGCCGAAACAGCCAGCCCATCGGCTGTCTCGCCCAGTTTGCGCGGCAGCTTGAACAATTCCATCGCAGTCGCAAGATCGATGTCGTTCATTTTCTGCCCGGGCCGAAGGCCCGCAAACTTCGGTTTTTCCTCGTCATCCTTCGTACCTATTTGCACGAAGGGACCATAACGACCCATACGCACGGTTACCGGCTTACCGCTTTTCGGGTCGGTCCCGAGCTCGCGTGCCTGCGCCACCTGTTCACGAGTGACAGATACTTCCTTTTCTTCGCAAAGGTCGTGGAAAGGACCCCAAAATTTGTCGAGGAGAGGAACCCAGTCTTTCTCGCCAAGCGACACGGCGTCGAGGTCGTCTTCGAGTCGCGCGGTGAAGTCGTAGTCTACGTACTGTGTGAAGTGCTCGGTCAGGAAGCCATTGACGATTCTGCCAATATCGGTCGGTATGAAGCGCTTCGCACCCATCTCGACATACTCACGATTTTTTAGCGTCGCAATAATGTTGGAATAGGTCGAGGGCCTGCCGATGCCGTACTCTTCGAGCGTCTTCACCAGGCTGGCTTCGGTAAACCGTGGCGGTGGTTCCGTGAAGTGTTGTTCAGGCCGCAGTTCATCGAGCTTTATCGTATCGCCTTCGGCAATCTCCGGCAGCAGGCGGTCTCCGTCGTCATCTTTTGAATCGTCCTTGCCTTCCTGGTACACCGCCATGAAACCAGGCTCGACGAGTATCGAGCCGTTAGCGCGCATACGATGGCCCTGATCTTCGGCGCCCGCGGACATTTCGATCGCGACCGTATCGAATACGGCGGGCACCATCTGGCAGGCCATTGTGCGTTTCCAGATGAGCGAATAGAGTTTGAACTGATCGTCGTCGAGCGACCCTTTGATCTCTTCGGGCACATACGCGACCGATGTCGGGCGAACCGCCTCATGCGCTTCCTGTGCGTTCTTCGACTTGGTCTTGAACTCACGCGGAACGTCCGGAACGTTGTCTTTGCCGTAGCGCTCCGTGATAACTTCGCGAATCTCGGCCACCGCGACGGCGGCGAGCGTCACTGAGTCAGTACGCATGTACGAGATGAGGCCGACGTTACCCTCACCGGGCAGTTCGATGCCCTCGTACAGCTTCTGCGCAACGCGCATGGTGTGTTGCGTGTTGAAGCCCAGTTTCCGCGATGCCTCCTGTTGTAACGTGGATGTCGTGAACGGCGCGGCCGGGTTACGGCGGCGCTGTCGCTTGGTGACGCTAACGACATTGAGCTCGCCCTGGGCGGCGTCCAGAATTGTCTTCTCGACGTCTCGGGCGGCGTCTTCGTTCTCAAAACTGAACTGCTCGACTTTCTCGCCCTTGTAACTGACTAGCCGCGACACGAACGGTTGATCGTTCTTGTTGACGTCCGCTTCTATTGACCAGTATTCGCGCGCCGTGAAGGCCTCAATTTCGAGCTCACGCTCAACGATCATTCGCAACGCGGGACTTTGCACTCGACCGGCGGACAGGCCGCGCTGAACTTTCTTCCACAGCAGCGGCGACAAGTTAAAGCCGACCAGGTAGTCGAGCGCACGACGAGCCTGCTGTGCGCCTACGAGGTCACCGGACAACTGGCGCGGGTTGGCAACTGCATCCTGCACTGCCTGTTTCGTAATCTCATGAAAGACGACGCGGTGCACGTGTTTCGAGCCGAGCGCATTCTTCTCTTTCAAAAGCTCAATCAGGTGCCAGGAAATGGCTTCGCCTTCCCTGTCCGGGTCAGTTGCGAGATAGAGCGCGTCAGCTTTTTTCAGCGCTCGAATAATCGCCTTAACGTGCTTCTCGTTGCGCTCGATGACCTGGTACTTCATCGAGAACCCGTTTGCGGTATCGACAGCACCTTCTTTCGGGATGAGGTCCCGCACATGGCCATAGGAGGCCAGGACATCAAAATCCTTGCCCAGGTACTTGCTGATCGTCTTTGCCTTGGCAGGCGATTCAACGATTACGAGATTCTTCGACATCTTCTATTCAGGGCCCCAAAAACGTAAAACCGCGGACTACGCCGCGGTTCAATAACAGGCTTGTTTGCAGTGTGTCAAGAAAATCGCACTTTCGACCTAGTGAATCGAGCCCGAAGTCTCCTCAAAAACGAGGTCCTCCATACGGGCGTAGGCCAGCTCCTGCCCCGGCTGGCTGAACAACACCATCAGCACGACCCACTTGATCTGTTCAACATCGATATCCGGAGTCTCCAGCGCAAGCAATCGGTCCACAAGAATCTCGCGTTGCGGATCGGAGAGGATGCCGATTTGCTCAAGATAAGTGATATATCCGCGACACGCCGAATCCAGCCGCTCGTGTTCGAACTCGTTGTAGATGCGAGTGCCGCGTTCGGTCTGGCCGCCGTAATCGAGGCATTGCTGCTGGTCGGTCAGTCCATCCAGCCAGTCGAGCGCGCGTTCGATCTCACTATCACCGAATCCGGCGCGCGACAGCTCGCCACGCAATTCACTCTGGTCGGGTTCGGGTTCTTCTTCAGTGTCGACGTACGTCTCAAACAAGTACATGAGTACATCTAGTACGTTTTCTTTCATGCCTGGAGCGGCTCCTTGCGCTGTCTTTAACTTAATGCTCAACCTGATAAGGCGTATCGTCCACCGGACAATGACTCCACTTCTCCATGGAGCTCCAGGATCAGAAGCATGGAGGAAAGCTGCTCGATCGTCAAACCGGATTGGCTTTCCAGTTCGTCTATGGTTATAGGGTCGTGGCTCAGGATTGCGCGCAGTTCATCGTACTCATGATCGGTCTCTGCGAGCGACGTTTCCGAACGCGCCGATTCCATTGTGTTTTGCAACAGGTGGCCGGTCAGCGGAGCCAGCTCGTTGGTGATATCGCTGGCGGTTTCAACGAGTTTCGCGCCCTGCCTTATCAGCGCGTGGCAGCCGCGCGCCAGTGGATTATGTACGGAGCCAGGCAATGCAAATACCTCACGGCCCTGTTCAGCGGCAAGTCGCGCCGTGATTAGTGAGCCGCTCTGCCTGGCTGCTTCAATCACCAGTGTGCCCAGGCTCAGTGCGCTGATCAAGCGGTTGCGCTCCGGGAAATGCCAGCGTTCGGGTCGAGCGCCCAGCGGATATTCACTAACGAGCGCACCGCCGTGTGCGATCGTATGCGCGAGCTTGCGGTTCGCTGACGGGTATACGCGGTCGATGCCGTGGCCGAGAATTGCGACCGTCCTGCCACCCGCGTCCAGCGCCCCCCGATGGGCCGCCGTATCGATGCCCTCAGCAAGTCCGCTGACGATCGCAAAACCGTGCCGGGCGAGGTATCTCGCAAATTCAAACGAGTTGCGTAGTCCACCGTGTGTGGGATTTCGACTGCCGACGATCGCCAGCGACGGCAGGTGCAGGCTGTCCACGTCTCCGTTGACGTATAAAAGTAGTGGCTGGCCGGGGATTTGTTTCAGTAGTTCGGGATAGTTGTCCCGACCATAAGCGATGACATGATGTGATTCGTGTTGCAGCCAGTCGAGTGCCTTACCGAGCTTCGCGTCGTCGGGCGATGCGATCGCCGCGCTTTTTTCGTCGGACAGGCCGGCGCCTGTGAGGTCGTGCTGCGACCTTGCAACGACACTCTCCACGTCACCGAATCGCGCAACGAGCGTTTTGAGCTCCGCGATGCGCACGTAGGCGTGCGCCAGAATCAGCCATGCGCGAGTTTGCTGCCCCATTTCAGAATCCGAAGGCGGAGGAATGTGACGATGATACCGTCAATCGCGCGACAGCCGGCCGCCGAAACTGGACGGACTAACTGCAATTGCGACTTAAAAAAACGGCGCCGTTATGGCGCCGTTCTTTGATCGTGATTTGATTCTCGTGGTGCGCTTAACGGTCGTGCACTTAACGGTTGTCCATTTAACTTATCGGATTGCGCACGGCGTCGAGTACGTGAATGGCTTGCGTCGCCTCCATCACGAGTCCGTAGCTGATGCGATCATAAACCTTGAAAACCATGACGGTACCGGCGTTCTCATCCGGCAGCCTCACTTTCCCGCCCCCGATCCTGTCGCGCACTTCCTGTCCGCTCTGGAATACGGAGAGAACATCGCCGACTGCCAGACCGTCATTAGAGCCGCGGTTAATGACGATAACCTGGTATTGACCAATCTGCGTTACGCCGTTAACCACCGAAATAATGCGGCCGTCAACGACGCTGCCGGGCGCTTGCGGGAAAAAATTGAGCGGAACATCGACAGACTCCGGCAACAGGCGATCACCTTCCAGCGTCTCTCGCGACGTGTCCGTCAGGCCCACGGTCGCGGGGTCTCCGCCGCGACGCAGACTACCTTCGCCAACCAGGAGGCCCTGATAACCGATCAAGCGGTTATCGTCCGGGTCATGCAGCGGATCACCGATATGCACAACGTTGTAGCGCGTGCCGGATAAATCACCGCCGGTGCCGCGCACATATACTTCGTTGCCGGCAGAAGCAAGGAGATGCTCACCTCGGGTCGCAACGATATAAGGCAGCGACTCAATCTCGTCCTTCTCGAGAATAACCCCGGAGGTCAGGAATGCAGCCACAGCTTCGTAAGGAATGCTGTTAATCGTTTCGGACAGCGGAGTCACGCGGGCCTGAGGCGACAGCCGGTAGGTTGAGGCACGCACGTTAGTGATGCGTGCTTGGCCGTCGATGTAGACCAGGCCGAGTACGTCACCCGGGTAGATCAGGTGCGGATTCTCAATATCCGGATTGACGTACCATATCTCAGGCCAGAACCATGGGTCTTTAAGGAACGTCGCAGAGATGTCCCAAAGCGTATCGCCGACTTGTACGACGTACTCGTTCGGATGACCCGACGCCAATGGCACGGGTTCGCTAACGCGCTGCAACACGGGCTCACTGTAGGCCGGCTGTACAGGTGCACTGCTGCGCCCGGGTTCAAGCGACGACGATGCACGGCTCGACGATTGCGACGATGACACCACCGGCGTATCTGCGCGTGCAGAGTCATCGTTCGAAAACGGATTCAGAGAGCATCCGGCGAAGGTTACGGCCAGCGTGACAATGGTCAGCCGGAGGCTGTTATTCAGGCAAATCTTGCTGAGAGACATAATTCGCGGGTGCTCCGTACAAATAGGTTTGGGTCTGTGCTTTCCAGGCATTGCTATACTATGTCGTTCTGATCAAGCTGAGGCTGCTAATTACGTCACATTTCCGGTCGCAAAGGCTGTCCGGAAGGGTGGTTTTCAGGCGGCATTGTCTGACATCTTATTCAATAAAGTCAAACATTTAGGTGGTTTTTGTGGGAGGTCACGCGAAATCTGGCCGGATTCATTATGTTTTAAAGGGTTGATTTCCAAGCTTCGGCCGCAAGAATGGCATCAAAGAAATTATGGCGAAACTAAATATTCTGGAATTTCCTGACCCGCGGCTCAGGACCAAAGCGACCCCCGTCGGGGTGGTTGACGATGCGCTGCGCGCCTTAATCGACGACATGTTCGAGACGATGTATGCGGCGCCAGGCATTGGTTTGGCGGCGACCCAGGTCGATGTGCACAAACGCTTGCTGATCGCTGACGTAACAGCAGACAAATTGGAACCGCACGTGCTGATTAACCCGGAAATCCTGCAGAAGGACGGCGCGTTGGTCACCGACGAGGGCTGCCTGTCGGTGCCGGGGTACTACGAAGAAGTTGAGCGTGCCGAGCATATCCGGGTGCGCTTTCTCGATCGCCAGGGAGATGCCCGGGAAATGGACGTCGAGGGACTGCTCGCGGTCTGCATCCAGCATGAGATTGACCACCTGGATGGCAAGTTGTTTGTGGATTACCTGTCCGAAGCCAAGCGTCAACGTATTCGTAAAAAGTTGCAGAAAGACCGCCGCCTTCAATCCGCCGAGCTAATCGCGTAAGCGATCGACCGCGGAACCGCCACCGACGTCATGAAAAATCCCAGGGTGATATTTGCCGGCACGCCGGAGTTTGCGCTTGCCTCGCTGTCGGCGCTGGTGAAATCGGGTGTTGTGCCGGTCGCTGTTTTGACGCAGCCGGATCGGCCTGCCGGACGCGGCAAGCGTTTAACCGCGAGCCCGGTCAAGCGCTACGCCGAAACGCAAGGCATACCGATTATGCAGCCGCCGACGCTGCGCAACGATGAAACGGTAGCCGAGCTTCTGGCGCTCGAACCCGACCTGATGATTGTCGCGGCGTATGGACTGATACTTCCACAAAACGTACTCGATATTCCGACGCGAGGTTGTCTCAACGTGCATGCGTCTGTTTTGCCGCGCTGGCGCGGTGCGGCGCCGGTGCAGGCAGCAATTCTGGCGGGCGAGGCGTCGTCAGGTGTCAGTCTTATGTCGATGACAGCGGGTCTTGATTGTGGACCGGTGTTTGTGGCGGAGCAGATTCCGATCGGTGCCGACGAGACAGCCGGCGAGTTGCATGATCGACTCGCGAGGCTCGGCGGCGAAACACTGGTTGCAAACCTCGACGACATTCTTGACGAGGAAATTTCAGCGGTGCCGCAGGACGAGTCGATGGCAAGTTATGCCGGCAAGATCAACAAGTCGGACGCCCAGCTGGATTGGACGCACCAGGCGGATGAATTGGCACGACGGGTCCGTGCCTATAATCCCGTTCCTGGCGCATTCTTTTTTGCGCACAACGATTCGGGCGAGGTCCTGCGCATCAAATGCTGGCGTGCAAAAAGTATTGCGAAGGTCGAGGCGGCGCCCGGTACGATAGTGAGCAGCGGGCCTGATGGCGTCGTTGTCTCGTGCGCTTTAGGCGGACTGGGTCTCCTGGAGCTGCAATTGCCTGGCAAGCGTCACGTCCAGGCCCGCGAGTTTGCGAACCAGCTCGAGCTCAGCGGTCTCGAGCTCGGCTAAGCGGGCGACGAAGTGGCAAGCGCTGGAGCGAAAGTACGGGCAGTGGCTGCGGAGATAGTGGACGCTGTCGTATCGCAAGGTCAGTCGCTCGATGCCGCGATCGCTACAAATGAGCAGCGTATCTCGCCCAATGACCGGTCCTTGTTGCGCATGCTGGCGTACGGCACGTTACGGCATTATTGGCAGTTGCAGGATTGGATCGCGAAACTCCTGGATCGACCCTTAAAACGCAGGGACAGTGTGGTGCAGGCACTGCTTTGCATCGGTCTTTATCAGCTGAACGACACGCGAATACCGGATCACGCGGCAGTGTCGCAAACCGTGGAAGCCGCCAGGCAACTACGGCGGCCGAAACTCGCCGGTCTGATCAACGCCTGTTTACGACGTTTTCAGCGAGAAAACGTCGCGGCCATTGCCGCGACTAGTGAAGAAGCGCGCTTGAATCATCCGCAATGGTTAATCGATATGTTGCAACATGACTGGCCCGATGACTGGGAGGCCATACTGGTGGCAAACAACGAACGGGCGCCCATGTGGTTGCGAGCCAATGTATCGAGAAACTCGGCTACCGAATATCAAGAGCGGCTCGCCAAGGCTGATATCTCGGCCGAGCTGTTGCCGGCGGTACCCGACAGTCTGCGTCTCACGGAAGCACGGCTTGTTGATGAGCTACCGGGGTTTCATGACGGCGACGCTTCGGTACAGGACGCGGCAGCGCAGATAGCGGCGCGCTGGCTGCTTGCCAAAACGCGGGGACGTATCCTGGATGCCTGCGCCGCACCGGGCGGCAAGACGGGCCATCTGCTTGAGCTTGGCGGCGGCGAGATTGCAGTGACGGCCGTTGAGCGTGACGCTACGCGAATTGAAAGTATCGACGAGAATCTCAACCGTATAGGTCAGAGTGCGACGATAATCGCCGCCGATGCATCGAAAACCAAAGAGTGGTGGGACGGCAGGCCGTTCGACGGCATCTTGCTCGACGCCCCGTGCTCTGCGACGGGTGTGATACGGCGGCACCCGGATATCAAACTCCTGCGGCGAGCCAGTGATATCAACGCATTGAGCGAGCTGCAAAGCACGCTTCTCGATGCGTTGTGGCCGCTGCTCAGGCCCGGCGGATACTTGTTGTACACGACCTGTTCGACGCTGACGGCAGAGAATCACGAGTTAATTGGTCGCTTCCTTGAGGGCCGGGCCGAGGCCGTGGAAGATGATGTGTTGCCAAATAACAACATCCGCGATTTAATGCGCAGAAGAGCATGCGGCTACCAGGTTTTGCCGGCAACGGCGGGACTCGACGGTTTCTACTACGCATGCCTCGAAAAAAAGGTTTCCTGAAAACACGATGTCGATGTTTCGCCGCTCATTTCGCCAGCCATCACTGAAGCCCGGATTACTCGTGTTTTTGGTGGCGCTTGTGATTGGCACGGGCCTGGCCCAGGACGAAATCGAACGTGAGGGCTACTTCGAAGTCCGTTCGGCGACAACAGAAATCGTGGAAGGTGTGCATACGCTCGACGCGCGTTTGCAGCTGGTCCTGAGTAGTGAGGCGCTCGCCGCACTCGAGAGCGGCGTGACCCTCACGATTGAACTGCAGATGCAGGTCATTCGTGTACGCCGCTGGATAGTAGATGACGTGGACGCCGAGCTGGCCGTGCGTTATGAACTCGAGTATCGGCCGCTTAGCCAGCGTTACATCGCAAGAAACCTGAACAGCGGGGAACAGGACTCCTTCGCAACTCTCTATTCCGCATTGAACAGCCTGGGCCGCGTCCAGGGATTGCCCGTAATCGATGATGCATTGCTGCGAGCGAACCGGGACTACCGTGTTCGGCTGCGTGCGATGCTCAATACGCAGCAATACCCCGCCACATTACGACTGCTGTTTTTCTGGCGCGGCCAGTGGCAGTTACAAAGCGAGTGGTTTGAATGGTTGCTCGAACGATAAAACGAGTCGTGTACATACTGGCTGCCGCCTTGGGCGTCGGCCTTGCACTCGCTGCGTTGTTCCTGCTGACACAGACGGTACAGAAATCCGATGATTTCGATCGACTTCAGGACGTTATTCTTGCGATCAATATTGCGGGCGGCATCCTGCTCATCGCGTTGCTCGTGGGCAACCTGGCCCGCTTGCTTCGCGACTACCGCCAAAACGTACCGGGCGCCAAGCTCAAGGCGCGCATGGTCGGCATGTTTGTCGGCCTCGCCGTTTTGCCCCTGCTGGTCGTCTTTTACTTTTCGATGCAATTCATCAATCGCGGTATCGACAGCTGGTTCAACGTACAAGTTGAAGAGGGTCTCGAGAATGCCCTGACACTCAGCCGTGCCGCGCTTGAAATGCAGAAGCGGCAAAATCTGTATGCGACACAGAAAGTCGCGAGACGTCTGGCACAGGTTAACGATCGCCAGACTGTTTTCGAGCTCAGCATGTTGCGGCGCGAAAGCGGCGCCAGTGAAATGACGCTGTATGGCAATAACAATACAGTGCTGGCGACGAGCTCGGACAGCTCCACCGCGAGCCTGCCGAAACCCCTGTCCGAAGAGGTTGTGCTGCAGATGCAGCAGGATCGACCGTTCGTCAGCCTGGAATCCTATGGAAGCGGCAGCGTCGAGGTTCGAACCGCGGTTGTATTCACGTATAGAGGCAGCCGGCCGCAACAGGTGCGTGTTGTGCAGGCGCACTATCCTGTGACGGAACGACTTGGACGCATGATCAACAGCGTTGAAAAGTCGTATCAGGAATACCAGCAACTCGTGTTCTTCCGCGAAGACCTCAAGGACTTGCTGTCGTTGACGCTGGCGTTTGTGTTACTGCTCAGTTTACTCGCCGCAATTTACGGCGCGTTCGTTTTGTCGCGAAGATTGGTTGCTCCAATTCAGGACCTGGTGGCCGGAACGCGTGCAGTGGCCATGGGCGATTTCGATACACGTCTACCGACTCCGACTCGCGATGAGATTGGTTTCCTGATCAGTTCGTTTAATGACATGACGCAGAGACTTGCGACCGCCCGGCGTGAAGCAAGCCTAAGCCAGGCGCTGGTAGAAGCAGAGCGTGCCAACCTCGAAGTTATTCTCGCACGGCTGTCGACCGGCGTACTTGCCTTGGAGTTGGACCTTACGATTCGCACCGCGAACCAGGCGTCCGGCGCGATCCTGGGCGTCGACCTCGATCATCGCGTCGGTGAGTCATTGACGAAAGTTGCGGAAGATAACGCGTTGCTGGAGCAGTTCGTCGACGTTGCCTGCGTGCACCTCGAGGCGGGTGAAACGGAGTGGCGCGAACAGATCGTGTTACGCGGCGAGGTCGGGCGACGCGTATTGACCTGCGCGTGCACAACGCTGCCCGGTGACGAGGATCATGCGGCCGGTTATGTCATCGTATTTGATGACATTACCGCTTTGCTGCAGGCGCAGCGCGATGCGGCCTGGGGTGAAGTCGCGCGTCGACTGGCTCACGAAATCAAGAACCCGCTAACGCCAATCCAGTTGTCGGCAGAACGAATGCGTCGCAAGTACCTGCCCAGCATGCCCGAGGAAGAAGCCCAGGTTCTCGATCGCGCCACACACACGATTGTGCAACAGGTCGAGGCGATGAAAGAAATGGTCAACGCGTTCAGCGACTATGCGCGTGCACCAGATATGGACTTCTCTCTGTTCGATCTCGATAAGTTGGCGCATGAGATCGTCGACCTGTACCGCGCACAGGAAAGCGGCGTCGAGATCGTACTAACCTCCGACCCGACAATGCCGATGATCGAGGCGGATATGGGTCGCATTCGGCAGATACTGCACAACTTGATTCGTAACGCGATAGAGGCGCTGGAGGGTGCCAGCGACGGACGTATTGACGTCCATGTCAGCGGTGCGGAAATCGACGAAGTTGAAATTATCCAGATCAAGGTCGAGGACAACGGACCGGGCTTCAACATGCGCTCTATCAGCCAGATCTTTGATCCTTACGTGACGACGAAGCCCAAAGGCACCGGTCTCGGCTTGGCGATCGTGAAAAAATTAGTAGAGGAGCACGTCGGCTCAATTCGCGCGAAGAATCGAAACGATGGCGGAGCAATGATCAGTATTCGGTTGCCTGTGAACGATGCGGCACGCGGAAAAATCATTGCCAGCGTGCCCGGTCGCGCAGATAAAAGGAGGGAACACGCATGAGTAATCCTCATGTTTTAGTGGTCGATGACGAAGCCGATATTCGGGCGTTGATCAAGGACATTCTTTCGGACGAGAATTTTGGCGTCACGGTCGCGGCAAACGCCAACGAAGCACGTCAGGCGCGCGCGAGCAGAAAGTTCGATCTTATTCTGCTTGATATCTGGATGCCTGATACGGACGGCATCACGTTGCTGCGCGAGTGGTCTGAGACCGGCGACCTGAATAGCCCGGTTGTGATCATGTCGGGGCATGGCACCGTCGATACAGCTGTTGAGGCCACTCGCCTGGGCGCATTCGACTTCGTAGAAAAGCCGCTGTCGATCGCGAAGCTGTTACGAACGGTCGAGGCGGCACTTGAGTCAGCTGGCAAGCAAGCCAAAGCAGCTCGCCGCTTGTTGCCGTCTTTGCTGGCGCCGGCCGGTCGCAGCAAGTTGATGCAGGGGCTTCGCGAGCGGGTGCAACAGTACGCACGCCATGACGGATCAGTGCTCATGAGCGGCGAGCCAGGAACCGGTCGTGGTGCGTTCGCGCGTTACATGCATGCGCTAAGTCGCCGGGCCGATGAGCCTTTGACCAGCCTGACGGCAGCCTCTGTTAGCGCTGGCAATCCGGAGGAGCAGTTGTTGGGCATCGAGGCTGGCGAAGAGGTCACAGCCGGCGCGTTCGAGCGCGCCTCGGGCGGAACGCTGGTTATTGACGAACTCGCCGACCTGGACCAAGCGGCGCAAAAAGTCCTTTTCGGCGTCTTGGAGGACGGCCATTTCACGCGAGTAGGCGGAACCAGGGCCGTAAAAGTAGACGCGCGCATCGTAGCCACGGTTGGCGTGGACTTCGAGGCCAAGATTGAGTCGGGCGAGTTGCGGCGTGACCTTGTTGCACACCTTAGCGAGTTGAGCCTTCGAATTCCGCCATTACGCGAATACGCCGAGGATGTTCCCGAGCTGCTGACCTATTACGTCGACAAGCTTGTCGACGCTGAGGGACTAACCTTCAGAAGGTTCAGCGTCGCGGCACAGAATCGCCTGAGGAACTATCCATGGCCGAATAATGTACGGGAGTTAAAGAACCTCGTGCGACGACTGTTATTGATTGGTAGCAGTGAGGACATCACGCTGGAGGAAGTCGAGAACGAAATCAGTGCGGCGACGACCGTTAACGAGCCGTTGGTAAAGCAGGACCTCTTGGCGCTACCGTTGCGCGAAGCGCGTGAGCAATTCGAGCGCGCCTACCTTCAGCAACAACTTGTACTCTGTGACGGCAAGGTAGGACAACTCGCAAAACGAGTTGGGATGGAACGGACACACCTCTACCGGAAACTGCGGTCACTCGGCGTTGACTTTAAATCGGTTACGGCGGACGACTAACTTCACAAACCACCACCCGTTATTCAAAGAGGGCAGTTGGCCGATCCGCACGATGTTGATAGCGGCGGTGAGCGCGGGGGTGTCTTGCGAAGCGACGTCGCGGAGCGCGGAGCAAGCAAGATTTCCCCGTGATCGACGCAGTCCTGAATATGGGTGGTGGGTTTAGTCGCCGGAGACCTGGAGAATGTGTGGATCTACAGGAGGTCGGGTGGTGGGGAGAATCCGGCCATCGGGTAGGAATTGCAGGCCGGGTTCACCAAAGTCCTCGATGCTCAGGCCGCGTATGAGATTCAGTGCCCGATCCTTCTCATCGATGCTCGGTCCCGCGGGACGCAGCTGTATCGTCGACACGATTTCCCCCTCGACAAACACGCCGTTGCCATCGAGTGTTGTCGTTAATATCGGTGCGACGCCCTTAATTCCTGCGACGCTGATGCCATAGTAGGTCGCGAAGTTGCCCAGGCTATAAGCAATCAGGCGATCTTTGTAGCGTTCCATGCCGCGCACCACGTGCGGTCCGTGCCCAATGACAAGGTCGGCGCCGGCATCCACAGCGCCTCGCGCGAACCACACGACGTCGCCACGCGGTTCACCGTAGTATTCTTCGTCCGCGAACGGCACATGCGTTACGCCGACACCCTCCGCACCACCGTGAAACGAGACCAGGACGATGTCATGTGAAGCCGCAAAATGTGCCACCGTTTCGAAAGCGAGCTCGTAATCGAGCATCATATTGGAGTTTTTCGTTACGGCATACGCGAGCACGGCAACGCGTGTGCCATTGACTTCCAGGCTCGCGAAATCGTCGACACGACCAGAGTGATGCATGCCGGCTGCGGCAATGGCGACCATGCTGCTGTCGCGACCTGCCTCACCGAAATCGCGCGCGTGGTTGTTGGCCAGACTCAATACATCGAAACCCGCTGCCCGGTAGTGGTATGCGTATCGCGTTGGTGAGCGAAACAGGTAACAGGCACTGGGGTTGCTGCACTTTTTACCCGGTTCGCCGCCATCGACAAGTACGCCTTCGAGATTGCCGAACGCGACGTCTGCTGACGACAGGAACGGCGCAACGTCCGCAAGGAATCCAATACCGTCGTCATCTGGCAGATGATTTTGTGGGTAGTCGGTACCAAGCATCATGTCGCCAACGGACGCGATACTGAGTCGCAGTGCGGATTTGTCTGGCTCGGGCGGCGCAACCGCTACCGTTGGAGGATCGACGGGCTCCGCGGATGACGGCGGCGGCGGTTTCTGCGGAGGTGCGGTGGCGCACGCCGCCAACAGTAGCAGCCAGGAAACGGCGGCAAACTGCCGGGTCTGTGCGGATATATTAGTCACTGAGACGGATGCGAAAAACGTCGATCTTGGCTGCGCGCAAACGACTGCGCAGCATATTCAACTCATCGAGGTCGTCGGTCGGGCCGACATACACGCGATGGTAATTGCGGTCGTTGACCTTGACGCGCTGGATGTGCGACTCGATGCCGTGCAGCGCGAGTTCGGCTCGGCGGCGGTCTGCGTCATTGTGCGTCGAGAACGATCCAGCCTGTAGCACATAGATGCCGGGTTCCTCGATCGCCTGCGGCGCTACGTCGGCAGCAACGGTCGGCGTCTCGTCCGGCGTGATTACCTCGAAATTCGGCAATATGTCGTAGAAAGTAAAACGCTTTTCCTCTGTTTTTTCAATGGGTTCCGGCAAGGTCTCGGCTTCGGCATTGTTATCGATCGAGCTCTGCAGGCTAGCCGGCTGGGGTACATCGTTACGCGCCACCATAGACGGTTGCCGGTCCTTGATGTACACGGCGAAGGCGACCGAAAGACCAATTGCCAGTCCAAACAGCATCCAGACGATCGGTGGATACTCGGACTGTTTGGAACGACTTGCGCGTCGCTTCTTGCGCTTCGCCATTACATTTTCTCCGGGGCGGACACACCCAGAATACCGAGACCATTGGCAATAACAACGCGAGTCGCGGAAATTAGATACAGCCTGGCATCACGCAACGCCGCATCGTCGACGATGAAGGCGTGCGCGTTGTAATACGTGTGAAAATCGTTGGCAAGGTCGCGCAGGTAATGCACGAGATGTTGCGGTGCGCGGTTGTTCGCCGATAACTCTACAACCTCACGGTAACGGCTCAGTGACGTCATTAGCGCCTTCTCCTTGGCTTCAACCAACAGGCCCAGCTGTTTCTTGCCGTCAGCGCAATTCCATTGCATCGACTTCTCGCCAAGTTGCCGGAAAACACTCGCGATGCGCGCGTGCGCATATTGAATGTAATAAACCGGGTTGTCGCTCGACTGCGATTTCGCGACGTCAAGATCAAAATCGAGATGTTGGTCGTGGGATCGCGATACATAATAAAAGCGTGCGGCATCGTTACCAACTTCCGCGCGCAGCTGTCGTAACGTGTCGAACTCACCTGAGCGCGTCGACATCTGCATCTTCTCGCCGTTACGGTAAAGCGTAACAAACTGCATGAGTTCGACTTCGAGATCGTCACCTTTGTAACCCATTGCCTCCAGGCCTGCACGGACGCGAGCCGTATAGCCGTGGTGGTCGGCGCCGAGTATGTCGATCAAATAGTCGAATCCACGTTCGCGCTTATCGAAGTGGTAGGCAATGTCCGACGCGAAATAGGTCTTGATGCCGTTTTCGCGAATAACCACGCGGTCTTTCTCGTCGCCAAAATCCGTCGCCGGGAACCAGGTCGCGCCGTCTTTTTCGTACAACATACCGCGCTCTTTGAGTACCGCCAGCGCATTATCGATAGCTTTATTCTTTATCAGGCTTTGTTCGGAGTACCAGGAGTCAAATGTGACGCCGAACTCGGCGAGATCGTCCTGTATATCATCACGTATGGATTCCAGCGACTGCTGCCGTACCCGATCAAAGCCGGCATCACCCAGCAAGTCCTTCGCTTTTACGATGAGCGCGTCGACATACGTTTCCTTCTCACCATCCGGAGCGTCGCTCGGCAACTCCGATAACACGGCGTCCGCCAACACCGTCGTGATGCCGTCCGAACTGATTGCGGCGGCGACGTCGCGAATGTAGTTGCCACGATAGCCGCCCTGTGGGAATGGAATTTCGATCCCGCCATTCTCGAGCAGTCGCAACCATACGCTCACGCCGAGGATGTCCATCTGCCGGCCAGCATCGTTAACGTAGTACTCGCGGTGTACCGGGTAGCCGACCGCTTCGAGCAGGTTTCCGACGGTGGCACCAAACGCGGCATGTCGGCCATGGCCGACGTGCAGCGGCCCCGTCGGGTTCGCAGACACGAACTCAAGCAGTATTTTCGGTTCATCTTTCGGCGGCTGTCGGCCATAGCGCTCGCCTTGCGACAGTATGGATTCAAGCTCAGCGTGAAAAGCGGACGGGCTAAGACGGAAATTGATGAAACCCGGTCCCGCGATATCAATCTTCTCGACGCCCGCATTGTCGGACAGCGCCGCCACGATGCTGGTCGCGATTTCACGCGGGTTCTTGCGTGCCGGCTTCGCGAGGCGCATAGCGATATTGCTCGCGAAGTCGCCATGGCTCGGATCGCGAGTGCGTTCAACCGTAGATTCGATCGATAGATCGTCTGCCGCTTCAGCAAGCTCGGGGAGGGTGGCGAGGGCGTTCTTAACAAGTTGCGCGACGATGTGTTTCATTCAGGAGCGTGGGCCAGATTTGCGAGGCGGCAATTCTACCCGGATATTTGCCCGGATGTGCTTCGGAGACGCGCTGCCTGGGACAATTCGACTAGAATAATTCGATTGGATCGACGTCAATCGACCAGCGAACCTTGCGGGCTGCAGGCTCCTGTTCCAGGAGAGGTCGTAACTCCCGCAGCAGCTTGTGCAGCGTTTGACGGTCGCTGCTCTGTAGTAACAGCTGTGCGCGATAACGTCCCGCTTTGCGTGCCATTGGCGCATCGACCGGACCCAGGATACGTAGCGTTTCACCGGTCTGGGCAGCCACTAACCGTCGTGCATGCTCCAGGAATTCCAGTGCGTCACTGTGACGATGCGCGGCGGAGCGAATCAGTGCCAATCGGGTAAACGGAGGCCAGCGCGTGAGTTCGCGTTCGGCCAGTGCCTCGTCCGAGACCAGGCGGTAACCGCCTTCAATAAGTGTTGACCAAAAGCGGTGTGCTGGAAAGGCGGTTTGTATAAGCACTTCACCGGGCCGACTCTCCCGGCCGGCGCGACCCGCGACCTGCACGATTGACTGCGCCATGCGTTCTCCGCTGCGGAAATCGGTGCCGAATAAGCCCTGATCGGCGTTGACGATTCCCACCAGCGTGAGTTTCGGAAAGTGATGGCCTTTGGAGAGCATCTGCGTACCGACCAGAATATCGGCATCTCCCTCTGTCGCCTGCTCGAGCACTTCGCGCATCGCGCCTTTGCGCTGCGTGCTGTCGCTGTCGACGCGTGTAATAGTCTTGCCGGGAAACCGCACACGCAGCGCCTCTTCCAGGCGCTCGGTGCCTTCGCCCAGCGGCTTGACCGTCTCGCCACACTCGGTGCAGCGCGTGTCGAGCGCCCGAAAAGCGCCACAGTGGTGACAGCGCAGCTGTTTGCTGTGCGCATGCACGGTCAGGCGAGAGTCGCAACGATCACAGCCGGCAATGTGTCCGCAGCTCGCACAAATGAGCGTAGGAGCAAAGCCACGGCGATTCAGGAAAATCAGTGCCTGACCGCCGGACGCCAGGTGCTTGTTGATCGCGTCGCTGAGCGGCTCGCTGATACCGTCCGTCGCTGGCGTGCGCACCGTGTCGATCAAGCGGATAGACGGTGGCGTCGCACCTCCCGCGCGAACCGGCAGCCGTATGTGTACATAGTTGCCACTGCGGCAGTGCTGCAACATCTCCAGCGTCGGCGTTGCGGTGCCGAGTATTACGGGCACACCGAGGCCCTTTGCGCGCACGATTGCAAGATCCCGCGCCGAATAGCGCAAGCCCTCCTGCTGCTTAAAGGAGTGGTCGTGTTCTTCGTCAACAATGATCAAGCCCGGATTTTTTAGCGGCGTGAATATCGCTGAACGCGTACCGACGATGAGCCTCGCGGCTCCAGAGCGCGCTGCTCGCCAGGCGGTGAGCCGTTCAATGTCGGTCAGGCCTGAATGCAGCAGTGCCGGTTCGATCCCCAAACGAGTGCGCAGTCGGTTAACCAGTTGCGGTGTCAGCCCAATCTCAGGCGCCAGGACCAACGCCTGCTTGCCCTCGTCGATCACGTCCTGCATGCGTTGCAGGTAGACTTCGGTCTTGCCGCTGCCGGTGACGCCGTCAATCAGGAACGCCCTGAAGCCATCGTTTTCCCGCAGGGTCGAGAGCGCCCGTTGTTGATCGTCGTTGAGGCTTAGTTTGTCCGACGCGACCGCTGCCAACGTTTCATCGAAATCTTCGCTTCGTGCTTCGAAGCGTGCAATGTCACCTTTTTCGAACAGTGCCTTTGCGGCGCGCCGCCAGTTTGGTAATTCCTCGGTCAAACGACCCGCTTCGACGCCGCTGCCTCCGGAGTCGATCAGGAATTCGAGGAGTTCGGCCTGTTTCGGCGCTCGCTTTGCGAGCGCCTCGATATCCTGTGACGCACCGATATCGGAAACAGCAACGGTTTCCACTGTCGGATGCAGGGCTTTGCCATGTCGCAGGAGAGCAGGCAATGCTGCCGCCACGACTTCGCCGATCGGATGATGGTAATAGTCGCTCGTGAAACGGATCAGGTTGAGGTCACTGGCGGCGACGATCGGCGAGTCATCGATCGTCGCACTGCAGTGCCGAAGTTTGGTGGCTGGCAGCGTCGATCGCGTCGCATGCCCGAGCACGAGCCCTACCTCCTGGCGGCGACCGAAAGGCACCAGGACCCGGCAGCCGGGCGCCGGCAGGCCGCCAGATTTTGGTGGTAGATAGTCGAATTCCCGTGACAAAGGCACGTTCACAGCGACATTCAGGAAGGGTCCGGTGCTAATCGGGGTCTCGTTCTCGTGTTTTACATAATATGGACGAATGGCCTCAGACTGTGTCAACCGGGACCCAGACTCAGCCGTTAAACCAAGGAAGACAAGTTAGATGACCACGTCGTGGAGTCAAGAGATATGGACATCAGCACCACGGTATTTGCGGTATCGTGCACCAGCACGCCAATGACAGGGACACGAGCACTGCAAAAGAAACGGCAACTCAACCAGTTTTTGGCCGAGGTCGAACGGCGTGCGTTACGTATTGCCGAAATCGGTGTGCGGGACCGCGATGAGGCGCTGGACCTTGTCCAGGATGCGATGATCAAGCTGGTGCGCAATTACTCGGAGCGCACCAGGGACGAATGGACGCCGCTTTTTTACCGCATCCTGCAAAATGGCGTTCGCGACTGGCATCGCCGGCAAGCCGTGCGCAACCGCGTCATGACCTGGGTTGGTCGCAAGCCATCCGACGATAATGATTATGATGCGGTCGCGGCAGCGCCAGACCCGATCGGTAGGGCGCCGGATGAGGAGCTCTCGAATAGCGAGGCAATGCAACGCATGGAACATGCGGTACGCGAACTACCAGCGCGACAACGTGAGGCGTTCATGTTGCGGATGTTCGAAGGCCTTGACGTTGCCGGGACCGCCGTTGCGATGGGTTGCAGCGAGGGTAGCGTAAAAACACATTACTCTCGGGCGGTGCATTCGTTGCGCGAGTCTTTGGAAGAATTCAGGCTGGGAGACTATCGGCCTGTGGAAGGTGAACGATGAACGAGCAAGACGACAAATTCGAGAAAATGGCAAAAGCCGCATTCGATTCCTCGGTTGATGAGTTGGATGCAGCGACACTGTCCAGGCTGAATCGCGGTCGGCATGAGGCGCTGGCAGAGCTGGAGCGCCCTCGGCATCAATGGTCGCGATGGATGCCGGCAACAGGCGTCGCGGCGGCAGTACTGGTCGCCATAGTGATGCTGCAGAGTCCAGTGACAATAGATGGCGAAGTCGGTCCGACGAACCTGACTGATATGGAGATTCTGCTTGGGGAAGACAGTATCGAAATGCTGGAAGAGCTGGAGTTCTACAGTTGGATAGATACGGCGGAAATGGATAGCGATGTCGGCTGACAGCACGTTGAGAGCAGTGGTATGCGGACTCGTGCTGTGCAGCAGCGTAGCGATCGGCGCGGAAGAAGATGAGACGCTGGATGTCGAGTTTCTGGAGTACCTCGGCATGTGGGAAGAAACGGATGAAGAATGGCTGTTGCTCGATGAGACGATGACAGCAGACAGTGAAGAGCGGAGCGATCCCGCGCCGGAAGGCGAAGAATCGATGGAGACGGATGATGAAAGCTAAGAGAACAATGGTCGCCCTGGCAGCGTTGCTGGTATTCAGCACGGTTGTTGCAGAAGACGCCGGAATTAGCTGGGACTCGCTGAGCGACGGTCAACGCGAAGTACTTGGTCAGCTCGAGCAGAACTGGGACACGCTGCCGGCAGAACGCCAGAACAGGTTGGCTCGTGGTGCCCAGCGGTGGGATGGCATGTCCAGGAAGGAACGCAAGGAAGCGAAGGGACGATTCCGTGCGTGGCGAGATTTGAGTAATGATCGACGCGAACTGATCCGCGAGCGCGCACAAATATTCCGCGAGCTGTCACCGGAAGACCAGGACCGTATTCGCCAGAACTATCGAGATTATCGCAAGCTAAACCGCGATCGCCGCGAGCAGCTGAGAGACCGCTACCGCCGCATGTCGCCCGATCAAAGAAAGCAACTACGTGACCGTCTGAAGCAACGGCCGCGTCCGACGGTGCGCGATTGAACACGCTCCCGTCAAGCGGGACCGAGGTTCGGAAATTGCTTACAAAAAGGCCTCCGATTGGAGGCCTTTTTCTTTGTGCGAACAGATAGCGTTCGTTACACTGCCGCAGTCCAAATGGAGACGTACGAATGAGAATCGGAGTTCCAAGAGAGACCCATGCAGGTGAGCGGCGCGTTGCGACGACACCTGACGTTGCCGCCCAGCTGATCAAACTCGGATTCAGTGTCGCCGTCGAGACAAAAGCGGGCGCCGCGGCCAGCTATTCGGATGACGCTTATAGGGATGCCGGATGCGATGTCATCCACTCGAGCAGCGATTTGTGGATGCACTCCGATGTGATTCTCAAGGTTCGGGCGCCAGAGGGCGCCGAGACGGCAGCGCTGCGTCCCGACCAGACGTTTATCAGTTTCTTGTGGCCAGGCCAAAACCCGGAACTACTCGAGCAGCTGACCGAAAGCGGGGCGACGGCCATGGCGATGGACAGCGTGCCGCGCATTTCTCGAGCGCAAAAAATGGACGCACTCAGCTCGATGGCCAATATTGCGGGATACAGGGCTATCGTCGAGGCTGCGCAACACTTCGGCCGCTTTTTTACGGGGCAGATTACGGCTGCGGGCAAGGTGCCGCCGGCCAAGGTCATGGTCATCGGCGCCGGGGTCGCGGGTCTCGCGGCCATTGGCGCTGCGAAGAGCATGGGCGCAATCGTACGTGCCTTCGACACGCGACCCGAAGTCAAAGAACAGGTCGAGAGTATGGACGCCGAGTTCCTGATGCTCGACTTCGAAGATGATGAGGACGGCGCGGGCGAAGGCGGTTACGCCAAAGTCATGAGCGACGAATTCATCAAGGCTGAAATGGCCCTGTTTGCCGAGCAGGCCAAGGACGTCGATATCATCGTTACCACGGCGCTTATTCCTGGAAAACCTGCGCCCAGGCTCATCACAGCGGATATGGTTCGTTCGATGAAAGACGGCAGCGTTATTGTCGATCTTGCCGCCGAGCAGGGCGGCAACTGCGAACTCACGCGTCCGGACGAGGTGGTGAAGACCAACGGCGTTTCGATCGTCGGCTATACCGACTTGCCAAGTCGACTGGCAGCTCAGTCGAGCCAGCTGTACGCAACCAACCTGAGACATCTCCTCACGGACATGACACCCGAAAAAGACGGCAACATCGTCGTGGACTTCGAGGATGAAGTCGTTCGCGGTGCAACCGTATGCAGAAACGGCGAGACGACCTGGCCACCCCCGGCACCGAAACTGTCGGCCGCGCCGGCCAAGGCGGAACCAGCGCCGGCGCCGGTTGTTATTGCAGATAAGAAACCGTCGGTGGTTGGACCGATCATCGCGACAATTGTTGGCGGTTTGGCGCTGCTTGGTCTGGGCGCCGTCGCGCCACCTTCCTTCATGGCACACTTCACGGTCTTTGTGCTGGCCTGTTTTATCGGATACATGGTGATCTGGAACGTATCGCCCGCACTGCACACGCCGCTAATGAGTGTAACGAACGCCATATCGAGCATCATCGTGATCGGCGGCTTGTTGCAAATTAGTTCGTCGAACAACCTGATCATGTGGATTGCCGTAGCGACGGTGTTGATAACGAGCATCAACATCGCTGGCGGATTCGCTGTTACGCGCCGCATGCTCGAAATGTTCAGGAAGTGAGATCGAGATGATAAGTGCAGGCATCGTAACTGTTTCGTACATCGCCGCGACGGTTCTATTTATTCTCGCCCTTGGCGGTCTTTCCAATCAGGAAACCGCACGCCGCGGCAACTGGTACGGCATCATCGGCATGGCCATCGCTTTGCTCGCGACCGTTCTGGGTGTCGTAACGCAGCACTACGCACTGTTGGTCGGCGCGCTGTTAATCGGCGGCAGCATCGGCATTCTGCTCGCCCGACGTGTGCAAATGACGCAGATGCCGGAGCTCGTCGCCATTCTGCACAGCCTCGTCGGTATTGCCGCTGTGGCTGTTGGCTATGCGAATTTCATGGATCCATCCGTGCATTTCACGGGCGTGGAGCTAACGATTCATGACGTCGAAACGTATCTCGGCATCCTGATCGGAGCTGTAACCTTTTCGGGTTCGGTCATCGCGTTCGGAAAACTTTCGGGGCGCATCGGCGGCAAGCCGCTGACGTTACCCGGGCGGCACTGGTTCAACCTTGCTTTGCTAATAGGTGCGATCTGGTTCGGCCGGGAGTTTGTTTTGCAGTCAGCCGCAGGCGGCGGCATCAACCCGTTGATGATCATGACAGTCATCGCCTTGCTGTTCGGTATTCACATGGTCATGGCCATCGGTGGTGCGGACATGCCCGTTGTCGTTTCGATGCTGAACAGTTATTCGGGATGGGCGGCATCCGCAACCGGGTTCATGCTTAACAACGATCTCCTGATCGTCACGGGTGCGCTGGTTGGATCCAGCGGTGCAATTCTTAGCTACATCATGTGTCGTGCGATGAATCGTAAGTTTTTTGCCGTCATTGCCGGCGGCTTTGGTACGGGCGGTGGCGCTGTGGCGAGTGGTAGTGCTGAAGACCAGGGCGAGGTCATACCAATCGATGCACAGGAAACTGCGTCTTTGTTAGCAGGCGCCAAAGAGGTCATGATTATTCCTGGTTATGGAATGGCCGTCGCGCAAGCGCAGCACACGGTATTTGAAATTACGCGAACGTTGCGCGAAAAAGGCGTAAACGTTCGTTTCGGTATACATCCTGTGGCCGGTCGCATGCCGGGCCACATGAACGTGTTACTGGCTGAAGCCAGGGTTCCCTACGATATTGTTTTCGAAATGGATGAAGTGAATGAGGATTTTCCGGACGTCGACGTCTCCATGGTCATCGGCGCAAATGACATCGTAAATCCGTCAGCGCAGGAAGAGCCGGACAGCCCGATTGCGGGCATGCCGGTCCTCGAGGTGTGGAAAGGCTCGACATCCATTGTGCTTAAACGCAGTATGGCTACAGGTTACGCCGGTGTTCAGAATCCGCTGTTTTTCAAGGAGAATACGCGCATGTTGTTTGGTGACGCGAAACACAGTCTTGATGAGGTTTTGAAGGCACTCTAGAGTACAGTCATAATCCGGTAATAGCTTTTCGCACACGTTTGGAGTGCATCCCGAAAGGGGAAGAAAATGCTGGCAGGACTCGCATCCGATATTTCGCAACAGGTCCTGAGGACCGACGTTGCAGGAATGCCGCTCGAGTGGATTGACTACCGCGAAGCGGTACGTCTCTACCACGCGGAGCAGGTAGCGTATGACTGCGGCACACGCCTTTACTCGGTGTTCGGCGGTTACAGTTCGTTTGACGGCAGTCGCAGTCGCATCGACGTCAACTCGATCATCGCAACGCATGGTACGAGCAAAAGTCTCGCTCGTAATCGCGACAAGTATGTGCCGCCGCTGAACAATCGAACCTTATTCAAACGCGACGCGAATCTCTGTCTCTATTGCGGTATGCGTTATATGACACGCGACCTGACACGCGACCACATTACGCCGGTCTCGAAAGGCGGCGGTGATTCCTGGACGAACGTTGCTACGGCGTGTCGGCGCTGCAATAATTACAAGGGTGGCCGCACGCCCGAGCAGGCGGCTATGCAGCTGATCGCCGTACCGTTCACACCCAATTATGCGGAATACATATATCTGAAAGGTCGACGCGTGTTGGCGGATCAGATGCAGTACCTGCTCGCACATATTCCACGCTCCAGCCCGTTACATGCACGATTGAGTGATCATCTATCGAACGGCGACGAAATCGTCGAAGTTCATTTCCACGACTGATGCAATATTTGATTGACGCCAGCATCTACGTCTTTCGTGCTTATTACTCGATGCCAGACGACATGGTCGACGAGCACGGCAATCCTATCAATGCGCTATACGGTTTCTGTCGATTCATCGGCGACTTCATGGAAAAGGTCACGCCGGAGTATGTTGCTGTGTTGTTCGACGAGAGTTTGTCGAAATCGTTTCGCGCAGAGATCTATCCGCAATACAAGGCCAACCGCGATCCGGCACCGCCCGAACTCAAGCGCCAGTTCCAGCAATGCCGGCGTTATGTGCGCGCACTGGGAATCATGGAGTGCGGCAGTCCGACGTACGAGGCGGATGATCTAATTGGCACACTGGTCACCCACGGCCGGAGCAAGGGCCGCCCATCGACTATCGTCAGCCGCGACAAGGACTTGACGCAGCTGCTGACAAAAGAAGATGTGTTCTGGGACTTCGCCGGCAAGGGCAAACTGCGCTACGAACAGATTCCGGAGTCATTCGGAGTCTGGCCGGAGCAGATCGCTGATTTTCTTGCGCTCGCAGGCGATGCGGTGGATAACATCAAAGGTGTTCCGGGCGTCGGCAAAAAAACGGCGACTGTCTTGTTGGAGCATTTCGGTACCCTGGACAGGATCTACGACAACCTGGACAAGGTGCATGAAGTGAATGTGCGCGGCGCCAAAACCCTTGGCAGTAAACTCGAAAAGCATCGCGACGACGCGATACTCGCGCGTCGTCTTACGGGCATCGCCTGCGACGCACCGATCGAGGACGCCGAAGAAGCGATGCAACCGTCCGCACCGCGCCTCGGAGAAATTAATGCTTTGTTCGATGAGGCGGGTATTGGCACGGCGCTGCGCCGGCAGGCGGAGAGGGTGTCCGACATCTATCGCCACTAGCGGGCACAATAGCCGTGCTTGATTGGTCGTCGATTTTTCAGCAACTGCGACACGCAGGAATCTTTGTTCGCGATGGCACAACAGCGCGACCGGTCGGTGGCGGTGACATTAGCGCCGCCTGGCAGCTCGAAACCCGGGACGGCGACATCTTCCTCAAGACCGGACGTACCTCGGCTTTCGACATGTTTGCTGCGGAGGCAGAGGGCCTGGCGGAGCTCGATGCGGCGAATGCTGTGCGTGTGCCCGAAGTACTGGCTGCCGGGCAACATGGGGGCGATGCTTTTCTTGCCCTCGAATGGCTGCCCCTGGAGCGACCTGGAACGAACAGCGAACGTTTACTGGGCGAGCAACTTGCGACGATGCATCGTTCGGTCAAGGACCGATTCGGTTGGCACCGCGACAATACGATTGGGCTGACGCTACAACTCAACAACTGGTCAGGGGATTGGCTACAGTTCTTCACAGAATTTCGGCTTGGGTACCAATTGAAGCTCGCAGCAGAGAACGGTTTTTCCGGTGAGCTGCAGAAAGAAGGCGCTCGAGTTTTGCGGCGTCTGCCAACCCTATTCGATGAGTACTCCCCCGTTGCCTCTTTGTTGCATGGCGATCTTTGGGGCGGCAACTGGTCAAGCTGCAAAGGGGCGCCCGTTATTTTCGATCCGGCCGTCTACTTTGGCGATCGTGAGACCGATCTCGCAATGACCCATTTATTCGGTGGCTTCGGTGCTGCTTTCTATGACGCTTACGAAGCTGCCTGGCCGCTGGCACCCGGCAGTCGCGAGCGCATGCAGCTCTACCAGCTGTATCACGTGCTGAATCACTTGAATTTGTTTGGCGGGGCGTACCTTGGTCGAGCCATTGCCTTGATGCAAAAACTCTAAGCGGGAAATTCGGCAAAGTAGCCGGACTCTTCAACTTCGTAGGACTCGCCCAGGAAATCTTCCTCGAAGGCATACAGTATCGTGCCGGATGGCGACCGAATTTCGACAAATGCACCCTCGAAGCCCGGGAATTTCTCGAAGTCCATGCCGTTCTGTTCAAGCACGCCCATCAAGCGATGGCGGTCGGGACACTTGAAGCACAGCGAGGGTGCTTTGAGAGCAATGCTCTCTGATAGTCCGAGAGCGACACCTGCAGCGTCGAATCGCATGTGTGTGGTCGGTTCTTCGCGCATCTCCTGCAGCTTCGGTGCAATAGGCGCCCAGAATTGCGCGGCTCTCAGCGCATCACGCACAGGAAGCGTTAGCTCGAACCAGCTGCCGCAGAGTGAGTCTTTCTCCGCTTCCTCGCTGACATTAAATGTGCGTGCCTCGAGCATGGTAACCATGTGCCCGTCACGATCAGCGAAGCCGAGCTCGTTAAAAGAGTCTTCGCCGAGTTGCATGTAACTGAAGTTGAAGCCATGGTCTGCCATCGATCTGGCGTGCTTCGCGAGGTCTTGCTGTACGAACGTTATCGCGGGCGCATCGAATTCCCGGTCGTGCAAACCAATATTCAGTTCGCCGTCGCTGACGACGGCGTAATTGTGTGACCAGACATCTGCAACTTCCAGCTCGACAAACCCGAGCGTCTTGTAAAAGTACAAGCACTCAAGAATGTCCGCCGTGCGTGTAGAAAACTCAAGAAAGCGGCCGATGGTGCTCATCCCATAGCTCCCATAGCGACCGCGCGCTCACTTGAGCCGGAATCTGTGCCATAAAACGTCGGCCAACCGCCGAGATGCTTTTCGATCAGGTTGCTCAAGAATTCGAGATGATCGTCGCGCGTGTTCAGGGCAGGTATGTAATACAGGGTCTTCCCGCCGGACTCCTGGAAAAGTTCTGCATTCTGCATCGCAATCTCCTCAAGCGTCTCGAGGCAATCGGTGGAAAAGCCCGGGCAGACCACATCAAGCTGGTCCAGGCCCTGCTGGCCAAGCTCAATTATTGTCTCATCCGTGTACGGGCGTAGCCACTCCTCCCGCCCAACGCGCGACTGAAATGACAGCAGCCATTCGTCCTCGCCGAGCTCCAGCGCGCCAGCAACAAGGCGTGCGGTCTTTTGACACTGGCAATGATATGGATCGCCTTTAAGCAAGGTGCTCCAGGGAACCCCGTGAAACGAGAACATCAGCCTGGTTCCGCGCCCATTTTCGCGCCAGAACTCGCGAATGCTTGCTGCCAGCGCGTCAATGTAGCCGCGCTCGTCGTGGTACTGATTGATAAAGCGTGTCTCGGGCACCCAACGCAGGCGATTCAGTTTCCGTGCCACCGCGTCGATGACGGATGCTGTGGTCGTGCCCGAATACTGCGGATAGAGGGGCAATACGAGGAGTCGCCTGGCGCCCCTGGCGAGCAAGCGATCGATCGCGTCGTCAATAGAGGGGTCGCCATAACTCATGGCGAGTTCGACGTTCGTCGATCCGGGCCGTCGTGCATCGAGTTGTGCCTGAACGCCGGCGGCAATGTCTTTCGAGAAAATCATCAACGGCGAGCCGTTATCCGTCCAGATTTTTCGATACGCGGCCGCCGATCGTGATGGGCGAATTCGCAGGATTACGACGTTGAGAATCAGCCACCAAAGCCAGCGGGGATATTCGATGACCCTTGGGTCGGACAGGAATTGCTTTAGGAAGCGTCGTACCGCCGATGACGTTGGTGCTTCCGGAGTTCCCAGGTTGACCAGCAGAATTCCCGTGGACTCGTTCATTCCGTGTTTGAACTCAGGTGTTGATTGATAGCTAGGCATTGGCCCTGTAAGCGGTTGCAGACGCGCACAACACTACTGCAAAGCCATGTTGGGCGCCAGCCGATCGCGTTATAATCGCTTGTCTTAATTGACATTTGTCGTGTGAAGCTCAAATGAACGAAATTCTCGAAGAACCAAACCACGCATCGGAGCGCTGGACGCTGGCACGTGATATCGGCGTTTTGCAGGTCAAGCTCGTCATCGACGGACTGCGTGATCTGCTGCTTGTGCCTGCGTCCCTGGCAGTCGGATTTGTGAGCCTGTTCTCCAATAAGGGTGGCAGGCCGGGCTCACAGTTCTATCAATTGCTTGGCGTCGGCAAACAAAGTGAGCAGTGGATAAATTTGTTCGGGGCGCTGAGTAACGCCCCGCCAGATCTCGAGCACGCTGAGCCGTTTCCCAATTCCGATATGGACGATCTGGTCGGTCGACTCGAGACGTTTGTGATTGACGAGCACAAGCGCGGCGGCATAACGGCACAAGCCAAAGTTCGTTTTGACAAGGCGCTCAACGCAGTTCAGCGAAGGCGCAATAACGATCGCTAACGAAGCCCGCCTGCAAGATTCATTATGTAAAAACAATGTGTTGGCCGGAGCTAACGCTGGTACGGTGACTACGACAAAAGAACCTGACCGGGGGATTATCGTGAATAAGACGCTCATTATCGCTTTGGCCACTTACGTTGTTGTTGGCTGTAGCGGCGGCAGTTCAGCGCCGATGCAAGACGTAACGGCGGGAGAAGCGACAGGTATTGTTAACATCGCCGTTACCGATGCGGCTGTCGACTCGGTGACCGAGGTCTGGGTTGAGTTTACCGGCGTGACGCTCAAGCCGCAGACGGGTGACGAGGTCGTCGTGACTTTCGACACGCCCAAGTCAATCAATTTACTGGACCTGCAGGACGGCAAAACCGAAGCGTTGCTGCCGGATACCAGAGTTCCGGCCGGTCCGTACGACTGGATGCGCCTCGGCGTCAACGCAGAATTCGACCATGTCATGGATTCATATGCCATGCTGGAAGATGGTAGCCAGGTCGAACTGCGCATCCCCAGCGGCAGTCAGAACGGCTTGAAGCTTGTCAGCGGATTTACTGTTACGCAAAATGCGTCTACGAACCTCGTGATCGATTGGGATCTGCGCAAGGCATTGTCAGATCCAAAAGGACAACCCGGTATGCACCTTCGTCCGGCGTTGCGTGTCACTGACATGGCAGCGTTCGGAACGCTGGAGGGTACTGTGGCCGAAGCGCTCACAAGCGCCGACGGATGTGGTGACGATGCCGGCATCGGTAATGCAGTCTATGTGTACAACGGAATCGTGGATTCGCCCTTCGATATTCGCGCCGCTGACACTGATCCTGTCGTAACTGCCACGGTTGGGGAAGACTTCGTGTACGCAATTAGCTATCTATCAGCTGGTGATTACACCGTGGCGTTCACCTGCCAGGCGGAACTGGACGATCCGGAGCAAGAAGACGAGCTTGTTTTTTCTGTTGTGAATACGAACGTCATAGTCGTTGTTGGTGAGACAACGATTGTGGATTTTGCAACACCTGCGCCGTAGTTATTTCTCGACATCGCGACCCGACAACAGGTCGTCAAGATCGGGCGGCAGATGATCGGGACCCATACGGCCTGATTTAAGGCGACCGAGATATTCCTTGTATGCACGCATCGCCTGATACCCAAAAAACCAGCAGATTGGAATGTTCGCAAACAACATGACGCCCGTGCCGATACCTGTGACGTTATCGAGGTCGGTATCTGTCTGCACGAAGCCAAGTGTCGCAATAACGATCAACAGGCAATACACCAGTTTGTAGCCGAGCACGGACTTCTCACCGGCAAGATAAACCATGCCTTGCTCGCCGTAGTAGCTCCACGAGATCATCGTGGATACCGCGAACAGCCACGCCGCAACCGACACCAGCCATTTACCCAGGCCGGGCGACACGCTATCGAACGCTTTGGCAGTGAGCGTTGCGCCAATGTAGCTGCGGTAAAGACCGTCGCCCACAGGAACAGGCTGAGTCGGCGCGTCAAATGCATCCCAGGTCACCGAATAGCCCACATCGCTGACATGCACCGTGCCTTCAACGCGGTGCAGGTCGTGGCCGGTTGCCTCGTTGTTATGTGCCTTAACGACGAGCGTGGTCTTGGCGCCCTCAACCCAGTCGTCGCCCGGGAGCATTGTCTCGGAAAACTGCCAACCACTTCGTGTCTGCAACGCCGTTGGTGGCGTGTCGAGCGCGACATCGGGGGCACGGTTCCAGATGCCGGTGGACAAAATAATCAGTGCCGTAAACGTACAGACGACGATCGTGTCAATGAATGGCTCGAGGCCCGCAACGATGCCTTCGCGGACAGGCTCGTCTGTCTTTGCGGCGGAGTGTGCGATCGGTGATGAACCCTGACCTGCCTCATTCGAAAAAGCCGCGCGTTTCAATCCGAACAGGAAAGCCGAAGCGGCCGTACCACCGATAAATGCGCCGCCGGCTTCGGTTGGCACGAAGGCCGACTTGATAATCAACGCAAATATGCCCGGAATGTCACCGATGTTGACGGCCAAGACATAGCTGCCGGCTGCCAGGTAGAGCACGACCATGAGGGGTACGAGTGTTCCGGCCACCTTACCGATTCGTTTGATGCCACCGATAATAACGGCACCGACGATAACGGCGAGCACAATGCCGGTTATCCAGCTCGGGACAGAAAAGTATTCTTCGGTCAGTTCACCAACGTTCCAGGCTTGAAACATGTTGCCGCCCGTTGCCGTGGAGACCAGCAGTGTTATGCAGAAGATGACGCCGATCGTGCGGCCGAGGCCGCCCAGGCCGCGGCGCTCGAGCGCTTTTGAGGCGACCCACATTGGCCCGCCATGAGGATTCTCGGGATCATCGGTGTTGCGATACAGCATGGACAACGTCACTTCAGTGAGCTTGATCGACATACCCAGGAAACCGATGACCCACATCCAGAACACGGCGCCCGGTCCGCCAAGGGCAATCGCCAATGCCACGCCACCAATATTGCCAAGGCCAACGGTCGCGGACAGTGCGGCAGACAATGCCTGGAAGTGATTGATTGCACCCGGGTCGTCAGGGTCGTCATAGACGCCGCGGAGGACTCTGGGCCCGTGAGTCAGCGCGCGGTACTGTGAAAAGCCGCTCCAGATCGTAAACAAAAGGCCGGTTCCAACGATCGCGTAGAGCACGTATTCGTGCCACAGAACTCCGTTTATTGTGGCGAGCAGAGCGCTGAATTCACCCATGATGATTCCAACTTGAGATCATGGGGCTTCCATAATAGCCGAGACGCCCATTCCACCGGCGGTACAAACCGATATAAGCCCGCGACCGGACCCTTTTTCCTGCAGCATCTTCGCCAGGCTTCCGATGATACGGGCGCCCGTCGCGGCAAATGGATGGCCGATCGCGATACTGCCTCCCTTTTGATTCAGCAAAGCCAAATCGATCGGCCCCATTGGCTCACGTCGACCCAGCTTATCGCGACAGAACTCCTCCGATTGCCAGGCCTTGAGCGTGGCGATTGTTTGCGCCGCGAAGGCCTCGTGTATTTCATAAAAGTCGAAATCCTGTAACTCGAGGTTCGCCTGTTTCAGCATATCCGAGACCGCGTAGGCAGGCGCCATTAACAGGCCTTCTTCGTTAATGAAATTGACCGCGGCCGCCTTGGCGAAAGTCAGGTATGCCATGACCGGCAGATTTTTTTGCCGAGCCCAGTCTTCGGACGCGAGTAACACGACCGCCGCTCCATCCGTGAGCGGTGTGCTGTTACCGGCCGTCATCGTGCCGGCCCCGCCCCTGTCGAACACGGGCTTCAGCGCGCTCAATTTCTCGAACGTTGTATCGCGTCGAATGTTGTTGTCTTCCTCGACATCATTGAATGGAACGATTATGTCTTCGTACCAACCGGCGTCGTAAGCTGCCGCCGCTTTGATATGACTGGCAAGCGCCAGCTGGTCCTGGTGCTCTCTTTGGATATCCCATTCCTTGGCCGTTATTTCCGTACTTTCTCCCATAGAAAGCTTGGTCCGAGGTTCTTCCACGCCGGGAAACTCCGGCTTGAAATGCCTGGGCCGAAGCCGCAACAGCGGCTTAATCCGCCCCATCGTCGAGCGTGAGCGATGTATGTCGAGCAAAATACTGCGGTAGTCGTCCGGATACACAATGGGCGCGTCGCTGACCGTGTCGGTGCCGCCGGCCATGCCGGCCTCGATCTGGCCCAGGGCAATCTTGTTGGCGATCATGATGGCCGCCTCGATGCTCGTACCGCAAGCGCGCTGCAAATCCACGCCTGGCGTACGCAGCGACAGTCCGGACTCAATGACGCATTCGCGAGCGAGATTCCAGTCCCTTGAGTGCTTGATAACAGCACCGAGTGCGACCTCGCCGAGGGTTTGTCCCCTGAGCTCATGCTTGTCGACCAGCCCATTCATCGCGGCCACCATCAGGTCCTGATTCGAACAATCACGATACGCTGAATGTGATCGACAAAACGGAATGCGTGCTCCGCCGACTACTGCGACTCGAATCGATCGTCCATCGTGCAACATACGTGTCTCCATTTTTTGTGGCTTGGGGTGCGTCGCAACTTTACACCATCCAAGGACTTCACCTCTAGGTTAAGATGCCGACCATGATGGCGGAACAAGACAATAGTTGGCGTTCGCACGTGCAGTCGCTCTTGCGGCTGGGCGGCCCGCTGATTGTCAACAATCTCGCTGTCGCCGGTATGCAGTTTGCGGATGCGGTCATGGCAGGACAGCTGGGTGCAGACAGCCTGGCAGCCGTCGCCGTTGGTGGCAGTGTCTGGTTTCTTGGCTTTTCATTTTGCCTGGGACTGTTGATGGCCATTTCGCCGATTGTGGCGCGACAATTCGGTGCCGGCAATTTCGGACTGATCGGGCGATATACCCGGCAAGGGATTTACTTCGGCCTGGCCATGGGTCTGCCATTGATACTCATCGGACACTTTGCGGTCGAGCCCTTGTTGACGCTAATAGGCATTGATCCCGAGTTTCGTGATCTTACAGTTGGGTATGTGGGCGCGATCATGTTCGGCGCGCCGGGAATTTTTATCTTTCTTGCGCTTAGATTCACGATGGAAGGTATCGGCCGCACGCGCCCTATTATGTTCACGTCTATTTTTGCGCTGACGTGCAACGTCTTCTTGAATTACGTACTGATGTTCGGAAAGTTTGGCGCACCCGCTATGGGTGCTGTAGGTTGTGGTGCTGCCAGCGCAATAAGTATGTGGTTTGTAGCGTTTGCGCTCGCGGCGCACATTTTTTTCAGCGCCCGGTACAAACCCTTCAGAATTTTTTCGCGAATAGCACCGCTAAGGGCGTCGGTATTAAAAGAGATCGCCAAACTTGGCGTGCCGATCGCTGTCACAATTACGGCCGAAGCCGGTCTGTTTTCAGCGGTTTCGATACTTATGGGTACGCGCGGCACGGTGATAACGGCGGCGCACCAGATAGCAATTAACTTCGCGGCAACGATGTTCATGGTGCCGTTAGCGATGAGCTCGGCGACGACGGTGCAGGTTGGCCAGTTCATCGGCGCGGGAAAGATGCACAGTGCCCGGGTCAGCGGCGCCGTGGGCATCGCCTTCTGTGCCGTTTTCATGAGCGTGTCGGCTGTATTCATGTTGATTTTCAGGGATGCCGTGGTGGATTTGTACACTGACGATACGGCCGTCAAAGGGATAGCGATCAGTCTTTTGTTGATGGCGGCAATATTCCAGGTTGCCGATGGCGTGCAAATTGGCGCGGCGGGCGCGTTGCGGGCTTACAAAGACACCCGGTTCCCGATGGTCGTGAACACGTTTGCTTTCTGGGTGTTGGCGTTTCCGCTCGCATTCATGGCGGCGATTACGTTCAAGGCACCACCCAACTATGTCTGGGGTGGCTTCGTGGTCGGTTTGGGTACGGCCGCGGTCCTATTGACCTGGCGCTTCAATCGAGTATCAAAGTCCGGACTCGTGAACGGCTAGTCGCCACCCTGACCGAAATCGGGGCTGTCTCCGGTAAGGTACTCGTCTTCCTCAGGCGTGTTGTCACGACCGAGTAGCTGGTTGCGGTGAGGGAACCGCCCAAACTGATCGATGATGTCCTTATGAAGCTCCGCAAACTGTGCGACCGTCATAAACGTTTCACGCTGAGTCGGTGAAACAGTTTCGGCAAGACGACTGTAGAGCTCGACCGATTTCGCCTGTACCTTTCTCGACTCAGCGTGCTGCAAGGGCATGTAGAAAAAAACCTTCTGGATTGGCGTGAGGCCTTTGTCCTTTTTCTCCATCGCGCCCTGCACGCACAATTTGAGTGCGAGCTGGTCTTTTGAGAATGCGTCGGCAGTGTTGCGATGAATATTGCGGCGAAACTGGTCTATCAAGATGATTAGCGCCAAGCGGCCATGCGGCCTCGAGGCCCAGTGGTCAAGTTCGCCTTTGCAGGCCTTTACGACCTCGTCTGCGAATTCCTTTTCGATCTCATGATCGAACACGGGATCCTCGCTGAACCAGATTTCCATGCGCCGGTCGATCTGCGGCGCAGAAAGTTCGTGCTCCTTGAACCAGAACGACAAAATGGCGTCGATGCGAATCTGATCGTCATCGGTAATCGTCGCATCCATGCTCTCGCTCAGGAGCCTTACTTCCATACGTCTATTTCCAGCTGTCGCTATAAGGCCAGTTTGCGGGTGTCACAGCAGGCGAAGTGCGACCCCGGTCACAGAATTGAGTCGAACAGTCTAATTGAGGGCCCGGTTAGCAGTAAACTTTAGCAGATGACAGATGTGGTAAGCATAAATGGATGGTCCTCCAGGCTGCGCCTGTACCTTGTCGTATGCGCGGTGGTCGCGTTTCCGGGTGCCTGTGGCGGACCATCCATAGGGTCCGAGGCGGAATTGCGCAACTGGGTGGATCGCGGAGTTGCCGCCGCGGAGAGTAAACAGCGCGCCGCCCTCGTCGATATGATCTCGCCAGATTACGCGGATACCCACGGCTACGACAGGGATCGCGTGGAAGGGATATTCCGAGCCTATTTTTTTCGCATGAATACCATAGAATTGCTGACGACGATCGACGAAATCATGGTAATCGATGATTCTGCCGCGGAGTTGTTAGTGACGGTGGGAATGGCTGGCAGACATGATGGCCTCATCGGGTTCAGCGCCGATGCGTATCAATTTTCGCTGGAGCTGACGAAGGATGGCGGCGACTGGGCATTGATTTCTGCGCGTTGGGGGCAGTTGGGGGACGAATTGCGATGAACACATTAAGTCTAACATTGAAGTTGGGCGTTGCCGTATGGGCGGTCGGTGTGGCCGGCTGCGCGACGACGCTTGAAAACCTGGTGGAGACCCCGACGGTGGAACTCAGTGACGTGCAGGTCATGGGCCTTGGCTTCAATAGCCAGACGTTCATGCTGTCATTCGACGTTAGCAATCCAAACCCGTTTTCGCTCCCCATTGAATCGGTCAGCTATGGTGTCAGGCTAGACGGTCATCATTTTGCCAGCGGCCAAACAGCGAGCGAGTTCTCGGTACCGGCGAACGGTGATGGCAAGTTTGCGATCAGCGTCGATTTGAACCTGTTGCAAACAGCGCCACAGCTACTCTCGATCGTGCGAGCAAGTGTCCGCAGAGACGTGGCTTACGAACTCGAAGGAGAGCTGGCCATTGCAATTCCGCTGGCGCCGCCAGTCTCCTACCGCAACGCGGGCCTGATTCGCCTGACGTCGGACTCACTCTAGGCTGCAATAAATGGCCGGACCTGCGGCCATGGTTACGCGCGCAACCATAGCCAGAGGCGCCGGAATGGCCGCGAAGGCCGCCGAAATCCACTGATTTTCATCGGAATATGTGCCAATTTTGGCAAGGTCAGGCACGCCTCTGAGTTCGTGTTCTATACTTGCCGGTTCCCGGCGCTTTGCGCCAACTCATTAAGCAACCAGTAGATAACAGGGGCGCTCCTGCGCACCCGATGGCATGTATGACACAGCGAACCGCTAAAACATTGTATGACCCGGCGTTCGATCGCGACAGTTGCGGCTTTGGCCTGATAGCGAATCTCGACGACATGCCCAGCCATTGGGTCGTCCAGACTGCTATCGCGGCATTGGGTCGACTGACGCATCGTGGTGCCGTCGCGCCCGATGGCAAGACGGGCGATGGTTGCGGGCTGCTTATCAAATTTCCGAGAGACTTCCTGCGCGCGGTTGGCGAGGAGTTGGGGTTTACGGTGAGCCAGAGATTTGCCGTCGGCACCGTATTCCTGAGCCAGGACGAGGCGATTGCTGATGCGGCGCGAAAAGTCATTAGTAGTGCCGTCGCTGAAATTGGCCTTGAGGTCGCGGGCTGGCGTCAGGTTCCGGTCGATGCGTCGGTATGCGGCGAAAAAGCGCGAGCGACGTTGCCAAGGATCGAACAGATTTACGTAAACGCGCCCGACGAAATGCCGCGCGGCCCGTTCAATCGTTGCCTGTTTCTCGCGCGACGTCGCGCCGAAAATCGGATGGCCGATACCGAAACGTACATTGCAAGCCTGTCCTCAGTAACGATCAGCTACAAGGGCATGATCATGCCGGCGGCATTGCCGCATTTTTATCCGGACCTCCGAGACGCACGGCTCGAATCTTCAGTGTGTGTTTTTCATCAGCGTTTCTCGACTAACACGCTGCCTGAATGGCGGCTGGCGCAGCCGTTTCGTTTTCTCGCGCACAACGGAGAGATTAACACGATCCAGGGAAACCGGAACTGGGCGACGGCGCGCGCGAAGAACTTTCGGTCCGACAAGCTGTCCGATATTTCCGATCTTGACCCGATAATTTCCCTGACCGGATCCGATTCGTCCAGCCTCGACAACATGCTGGAGGTGCTGCGTGCGGGCGGCATGGACGTTATCCAGGCCATGCGTATCCTGTTGCCACCGGCGTGGCAGACGGTCGATAACATCGATCCCGACGTGCGGGCGTTCTACGAATTCTTTGATTGTCAGCTGGAACCGTGGGACGGACCCGCGGGCATCGTGCTGACGGACGGCCGCTACGCGGTGTGTTGTCTCGATCGCAATGGACTCAGACCGGCCCGCTACGTGATCACCAAGGACCGGCACCTGACCGTGGCGTCCGAGGTCGGTGTTTACGATTACGACGAAAAGGGCGTCGTGAGCAAAGGACGGCTCGGGCCAGGGGAAATGCTGGCCGTCGACCTCGTAAATGGCGTCTTGCTCGAAAACGACGATATCCACGACATTCTTAAAATGCGCGCGCCCTACAAGAAGTGGCTCAAGAAGGGTGTTCGCTATCTCGATTCGCAACTCGTCGATACGGCCACGACGGCGGAGCCTATGGAGCCCGAGGTGCTCGCGAGTTATCAGAAGATGTTCAATCTGACGCGCGAAGAGCTTGGTGAAATTGTCGGCGTCCTCGCGAAGACAGAAATGGAAGCCGTCGGGTCCATGGGTGACGACACGCCGATGGCCGTGCTGTCGACGAAAATCCGGTCGCCGTTCGACTACTTCAGGCAGCAGTTCGCGCAGGTTACCAATCCGCCGATCGACCCCTTGCGCGAGCGCATTGTGATGTCACTGCAGACAAATATCGGTCGCGAGTCCAGCCTGTTCGATATTGGCCCCGACCACGCGGAGCAGGTACTCATCAATTCGCCGGTGCTGTCGCAGGCGAAGCTCCGACAATTACTCGGACCCGATATGTTCGAGGGCAGCCACGCGTTCATTGACCTCAATGTCGACGACACATTCACCTTGCCGGAAGCCCTGGACAGGATTTGTCGCGAAGCGGAACAGGCCGTGCGCGACGGCATGCTGTTGTTGATGCTCAGTGATCGCTACTTGAAGCGGGACAAACTTCCGGTTCACGCATTGCTCGCGACCGGCGCAGTACATCATCACCTGGTCAACGTCGGGCTCCGTTGCGACGCTAACATCATTGTGGAAACCGGTGCCGCGCGGGACCCGCATCACATCGCCTGCCTGATTGGTTACGGCGCCACGACCGTGTATCCGTACCTCGTTTATCAGTCGCTGTATGAAATCGCTCGTCGCAGCAGTGGCAGCAAGCAGCAACAGCTGGGTCGCAGCTATCGACGTGGCATTCGCAAGGGTCTCTTCAAGATCATGTCGAAGATGGGAATTTCGTCCATCTCGAGTTATCGCGGCGCACAGCTTTTCGAAATCGTGGGCTTGAATGCAGAAGTCGTCGACAAATGTTTCAAGGGCACGACCTCGCGTATCCAGGGCACGAATTTTGACGATCTGTTGAATGACCAGAAAGCGCTCGCAGCATCGGCGTGGGAGCTCAGGTCCACTATCGAACAGGGCGGCTTGCTCAAGTACGTGAACGGCGGTGAGTACCATTGCTACCCGGACGTTATTGCGACTTTACAGGCCGCAGTCCGGTCGGGTGACTACGAACGCTACGAGGAGTACGCAGCGCTCGTCAACGAGCGACCAGTGGCGACACTGCGTGATCTCATGAAGATCACCCCGGCGGGTCCTGCCATTCCGCTCGATGACGTTGAGTCGGTTGAAGACATCCTGCCGCGCTTCGACAGCGCAGGCATGTCGCTCGGCGCGCTGTCGCCCGAAGCACACGAAGCATTGGCGATTGCGATGAACCGTATGGGCGGACGTTCCAATTCGGGCGAGGGCGGCGAAGATCCTGCCCGTTACGGCAGCGAACGCACGTCGAAGATCAAGCAGGTAGCCTCCGGACGTTTCGGCGTGACGGCCGAGTACCTCGTCAATGCTGAAGTCATCCAGATCAAGATCGCGCAAGGCGCGAAGCCCGGCGAGGGTGGACAGCTGCCCGGGCACAAGGTCAACGAGATGATCGCGCGCCTTCGTTACGCTAAGCCCGGTGTCGGCCTGATCTCGCCACCGCCGCACCATGATATCTACTCCATTGAAGACCTGGCGCAACTTATCTTCGATCTCAAGCAGGTCAATCCGGAGGCGCTGGTATCGGTGAAGCTTGTCGCCGAACCCGGTGTTGGTACGATCGCTGCCGGTGTCGTGAAAGCGTACGCGGACCTCATCACGATTTCGGGTTACGACGGTGGCACGGGCGCTAGTCCCCTAAGCTCGGTCAAGTACGCAGGCAGCCCGTGGGAGCTCGGTTTGTCGGAGACGCACCAGGTGTTGCGCCGCCAGGACATGCGACACAAGGTGCGCCTGCAAACCGACGGTGGCTTAAAGACGGGCCTGGATGTCGTCAAGGCCGCAATGCTCGGTGCCGAGAGTTTCGGTTTTGGTACCGGGCCAATGGTTGCGCTCGGTTGCAAGTACCTGCGCATCTGTCATCTGAACAATTGCGCGACAGGTGTTGCGACGCAGAACAATGTGTTGCGCAGCGAGTATTTTGTCGGTCTTCCCGAGATGGTCATCAACTTCTTCCGGTTTATTGCCGAAGAAGTTCGTCACATCATGGCAGAGCTCGGTGTTAAGAAGCTCGAAGACCTGATTGGTCGTGTCGATTTACTGGAGCTCAAGCCGGGCGAATCCGATCGGCAGGCGCGGCTCGACCTCAGCCCTATCGTCTCCAGTGACGGTCTAGCCACAGACACGCCGCAGTTTTGTACAGACCTGCGCAACGAACCTTTCGACAAGGGCGAACTGGCGGAACGCATGGTCGCGGCGACCTTACCGGCTATCGAATCCAAAAGCGGCGGACGCTTCGAATTCGACATTCAGAATTTCAATCGGTCTATCGGTGCGAGACTCGCGGGAGAGATCGCACGCCGACACGGCAACCACGGTATGGCCGACGCTCCGCTCGACATCGCACTTCGCGGTACGGCCGGACAGAGTTTCGGCGCGTGGAACCTTTCGGGTTTAAACCTTCATTTGACGGGTGACGCGAATGATTACGTCGGCAAAGGAATGGCCGGTGGGCGCATTACGATTCATCCGCCCGGTGATGCAGGTTACGTCGCGCGGGAAACGGCGATCATCGGCAACACTTGCCTTTACGGCGCAACGGGTGGCGAGCTGTTTGCGGCGGGCCGTGCTGGCGAAAGGTTTGCCGTGAGAAATTCTGGTGCGGCCGCTGTCATAGAAGGTGCCGGTGACCATTGTTGTGAGTACATGACCGACGGCGTCGTTGTCGTACTCGGCAGCACGGGCGTCAACTTCGGCGCAGGCATGACGGGCGGGTTCGCCTACGTACTTGATATCAATCGTGATTTTGTCGATCGATACAACCACGAGCTCATCGATATTCATCGCATGACGCCCGAGAGTATGGAGGCGCACCTGCATCATCTGCGCTCGCTGATCACCGCCCACATCGAGGCGACGGGCAGCGAGTGGGGCGCGTCCATCCTGGATGACTACCGCACATTCCTGCCGAAGTTCTGGCTGGTAAAACCCAAGGCGACCGAGCTCGGTTCGCTGATCGAATCCCTGCGGCGGGCTGCTTAATGGCAAAGCATCCACTGCAGTTTCTGGAAGTGCCGCGGCGCGACCCTGAAAAGGAAGCCGCGGACGAACGCGTCAAACACTTCGGCGAGATATACGGCTCTTATGATGGCGCGAATGCGGCGGCACAGGCCGGCCGTTGCCTGTCGTGTGGCAATCCTTATTGCGAATGGAAATGTCCGGTTCACAACTACATACCGAACTGGTTGGAACTCATTGAAGAAGGCCGATTGTTTGAAGCGGCCGATCTTTCGCACCAGACGAACTCGTTACCTGAAATCTGCGGCCGTATTTGCCCGCAGGATCGTCTATGTGAAGGCGCCTGCACCCTGGATGATGCCAACGGCGCCGTCAGCATTGGCAATATCGAGAAGTACATTACCGACGAAGCGGTTAAACAGGGATGGCGCCCGGACATGTCCAACGTCGTAGGTTCCGGCAAGTGCGTGGGCATCGTCGGTGCAGGTCCGGCCGGTCTTGCGGCGGCAGATGTGCTTGCGCTCAACGGTATCGGTTCGGTTGTTTACGATTCCTACCCTGAGATCGGTGGCTTGCTGACTTATGGCATCCCGCCCTTCAAGCTCGAGAAGCAGGTCGTCGACCAACGCCGCGAAATTCTCGAAGGCATGGGCGTCAAATTCGTTTTGAACACACGTATCGGCAAAGACAAGCCATTCCAGGAAATACTTGACGAGTACGACGCGGTCTTTCTTGGCATGGGCACGTATGAATACGTGCGTGGCGGGTTTCCTGGCGAAGATCTGGCGGGCGTCTACGAAGCGCTGCCTTATCTGGTTGGTAACGTCTATCGCGAACTGGGCCATGACGAAACAGCGGCGCCGTACGTCGATCTGGCCGGCAAGAACGTTGTCGTTCTCGGTGGCGGTGATACGGGCATGGACTGCAATCGCACCGCAGTTCGCCAGGCCGCGGCGAGTGTGACCTGTGCTTATCGTCGCGACGAGGCCAACATGCCAGGATCGCGTCGTGAAGTGGCGAACAGTAAGGAAGAGGGCGTGCAGTTCCTGTTTAACCGCCAGCCACTGGAAATTAATGGCGATGGCGGTAACGTGACTGGCGTCAAGGTCATCGAGACACAAATGGGTGCCGCAGGTTCGGACGGACGGCGCAGACCGGAGCCGATTCCCGGATCAGAAGAAGTGTTGCCTGCGGACGCGGTCGTTATCGCATTTGGTTTTCGACCTGACCCGCCGGGATGGTTCAATGACTACAAGATCGACACATTGCAGAGTGGACGCGTTCGCGTTGCATCGCTCGGGGCGTACCCCTATCAGACAACAAACCCTAAAATCTTTGCGGGTGGCGATATGGTGCGCGGCTCGGACCTCGTTGTAACGGCCGTGCACGAAGGCCGCGAGGCGGCCAAAGGAATCGCACGATATCTTGGAGTCTGACTCAATCAGAGTCATCATCTTTGGCGATGGTCCGCTTGTTACAAATTCCCGCCGTTCGTGCTAATCGTCCGCAGCCTATCACCACGATTCATCTTGTTCGGTTTACGCTACAGACGACCGGCACGGCGATTTTCGCCTTCGCCTCTTGTACTGAATGCGCAGATTCTCGTTCGTTGATGGGCGCTGACGCCAAACGGAGACACCTTGCATCTGGAAAAAACCGGCGAAAAAACAGGTGCTTGGATGAGTTGCGGCCAAACCATAATGGCAAGCGCGCCAGCGACTAGACATCAGTAGAAGAGCGACGGTAGGATTCGCGCCGTGCTGGAGAGTCGGCGACCTTTGGCGATCAAGTTTGGGCAACGATAGAGGACGGATTGATGAAGAAGATATTGTTACTGCTCGCTGCATTGTTAATTCAGACAACGGCCGCAGCGCAAACAAGTCAGCAACCACTGCGAAGTGATCTCAGCTATTCCTTTGCCGAGCTTCGTTTTGTCGATGTCGACACCAGTGGTGGTGATGGCTTTCGGTTGGCCGGATCCTACGAGCTCGATGGACAGTGGATTCTGGTTGGTTCCCTGACCGCACTGGATTTCAACAACAACGTCGATTCAACGGTATTGGAGATTGGTGGCGGTTACGTGTGGAATTACTCGGACGACTTCGATCTGGTCAGCACACTCCGCCTGGTTCGGGCCGAGGTGGATACACCGGGCGGCGACGCCGACGATTTGGGCTTCGCATTTTCTGCAGGTGCGCGCGGTCGTCTGGCGCCGCAATTCGAGGTCCGTGGATCAGTGAATCATATCAACCTGGATAACAGCGATACGTATCTGCAACTTGCAGGCGATTATTACTTTACGGACCAAATATCGGCCGGAGTGAGCCTGGACTTTGCCGGTGATACGGACAGTTTTAGTCTTGGCGCTCGGTGGTTCTTCCGATAGATCTGACTGCCCTGCGATGTCTCGACAGTTCGGCCTTAATTTTTGACACATGGTTGGCCAAACCTGTAAATCGCGAATGTCCGGGTTCATCGAAAGCAATGGTATGGACTCCTCCTCCCCTACACGGCATCT